>Ga0136643_10015520_pt1 | contig 11444 bp, 8 predicted proteins | sample TergutLab28metaG_FD_96883 | JGI IMG/M metagenome (GOLD analysis project Ga0136643, IMG submission 96883) | Labiotermes labralis P1 segment gut microbial communities from Petit-Saut dam, French Guiana - Lab288 P1 (version 3) (version 3) | ecosystem: Host-associated > Arthropoda: Insects >...
ATAAAGGTTGACCAACTAGATGACACTTGCTTTATTATATATTGCTCAACATGTTTCAGACGTTAATACGTCCATCTTCAGGAGCTAGCGAGTACTTGTTGTGTTGTTGTGTAGGCTGACTTGGGGCGTGCTGATGTTATGTAGCGGGGTTGTCTGTTTGTGATGTTGTATCCGAGTGTAGGCTGAACCTTTATTCAAGTATAATTGTGTTGTTTGGTCGGTCTGTTATCTTAAAAAATGCCCCAGTCTAATATCTGACTCTCGGTACAATTCTGTATTTGTTACTGCTTCTGCAGGGAGCTTCTTTCAAAGTTTGGCGACATTTTATACATTATTTTGTGTAAGCGATGAAAAGTAAAATGGCTGTAACTTGGTCCGTTTAAAATATCTTAAGTTATGACTTAAGCTGTATGCAGGAAATCGTACCCCGTCTTCGTGATGCCTCTTTGTGTGAGATAACCCTGAATTGTGCGCTGTTCTGGAAAAGAGGTCAAACTATTCGTCTCTTTATTTTTACCAACTTGATGCACAAATTCTTTATTTTTATACATTTATTACATTCCTCTACATGTTTCGAGCACTATTGTGCTCATCTTCAGGACGAGAGTCCTCTCGTAACGTGTGTACTGAACAGTACCCCAAAGACAGTGACGATACCTGATGCTGTACTAATACAATTGTCCTCCTGAAGATGAGCGCTGTAGTGCTCGAAACATGTACAGGAATGTAATAAATGTATTCAAATGAAGAATTCGTGCATCAAGTTGGTAAAAAAAAAGATTATCATTATATTAGGATGCACAGTCAACAGAACTAAGAAAGGTCAAACTGTTGTTCATTATTTGCTACACTTCGAAAGAGTTTATTCCCTTATGAAACAGTTTGTTAGCCATAGGTTATTACAATTATGCATACTTGTCTTATGTGGGTGGGAAACTTGGAATGCTAGGCAAAGGAAGAACATTGGCTGAGGAAGATGTTGAACAGGACGACGAATAAAGATGAAAATGAGAAAATTATAAAATGAGGAACTACATAATTGGCATTCCTCTCTGGTAGTGGTAGTATGGTCATATGAGGAAGGATGAGATGGGCGGGGCATATAGCATGTTTCGGAGCGACATAAGGTGAGAACAACTAGACCTAGGTATAGATAAGAGGATGATATTAAAGTTACTTTCAAGAAGTAGGGTGGACAAGATTAGGGAGGGCTAATATTACTGAAGGTAATGTCCAGTGTCTTGCTGCACAGAACACAGTTATGTGTGTGCATGTTTATTAATAAGCGAAGATTTGTTCAGTAGATGATGGACTGTCGGCTTGTGAGTGAGGGATGGAAATGTTTCGGGGCGTTTTGTGTTAGACTGTTGGTGCTAATTTTATGTAACAACCTGTATTTAGAGTTAATTAGTTGGTTTAGTGTTTAATTTAGTCATTCGCTGCAAAATATTTCAGTCATATAGCAAATGTTATTAAAATTTATGCAATAGTGTATGTGTGTATGTGTATGTATGTGTGTATGTATGTATGTGTATGTATGTGTGTATGTATGTATGTATGTATGTATGTATGTATGTGTGTATGTGTGTGTATGTATGTGTGTGTATGTATGTGTGTATGTGTGTATGTATGTGTGTATGTATGTGTGTATGTATGTGTGTATGTGTGTGTGTATGTATGTGTGTATGTGTGTATGTATGTGTATGTATGTATGTGTGTATGTGTGTGTGTGTCTCCAGTAGTAATAAGCTACCAAGAAAAGAGACCATTCAGATATCATCGCAATTTCGAAGAAATGAAGAAATTAATTTTAAAGAAAAATGTTTTTTTCCTGGCCATGAACATCTTGACGAGTGATATGTGGTTACACATACACAATATATAAATAAATTTTATGTTTATTGTAGGTACATTGTAATATAATTATACGATATTAACCAACAATATGTACATTTTAAAATTTAATATATCTTTTTTTTTAATCTTTGGATGTCTTCTATATGTTTCGAAAGCGAGGGTTCATCTTCAGGAAGACGGTTGTATATACGCGTATGTTAAAGTATGTTGTACATGCATCAGTACAACCGTCTTCTTGAAGATGAGCCCTCGGATTCGAAACATGTAGAAGACATCAAAAAAATTAAAAATTATAATACTAATTTAGTAAAGCTACATTTTTTTACGTTTTGCTGACCATGTATCGCAGTATATATATATATATATATATATATATATATGTATTTAACCAAATTGATGCACAAAATTTGTTTCACAATTAGTTTTATTTCATGCCTCTACATGTTTCGAGCAAATGTAGAGGCATGAAATAAATTTATCGTGAAACAAATTTTGTGCATCAATTTGGTTAAATACTGATATATCTACATTTTGTTGGTGTACATTTTACAAACAAACAAACAAACATACACGTGTATGTGTCTGTCTATTGGCTTCTAGCCTCCTGTCCAGCATTCCAGTACGCTAACATACAATCTGTCCCTAGATTCACTAGCGTTTTTGTAAAAATTTACGTGTATTTTTATGTATTTTGTTTTTTTCTATTGTCTTGAATGTTTTACATGCGCTCTGAAAAATAAAGGCGTTGAGGATAGAAACCAATATAGCATTATATTAGACAATTTTTATCCGGGCGAAATTTTTACTCTTTCTGAACCAAATATTTGTGGCATTTTAAATAGGATTTTGAGAGATTCTGAGCAATTTAAAATACATATTGCCACCTAACAGCAAAATATCGACAGTCGATACAAATTAAAATTTTTGTGATTTGTCTAACATTTTTCGTTGTCTTTTTCCAGTTACCCTGTTTTACCTAGAACAGAGAATCGATCAATTTGACCTCCTTGGGACTAGGCGTTTCGGGACGCTGTCTGAAATTTGGTAGCCTAAGAGACCAGTTTAAAATTGTTCATCAGATTTCGTGCAGGATTTGGAACTAAAAATAAAATTATAGAATATGTTTGAGGTATATATATATATATATATATATATATACCTCTACACTGTAAGTGCTTTACTTGTATTTATTACTGTCTTCTGCTACTCTATTTATTTGCATTGGGCATTTTGTAATATCTTATTTGCATAATTTGTTTTATGCTTGCGTACAGGCACTGTTGCAATTAAGGATCGGTCGTCTGAATTCCAGACTGCTTAAAAATGTACTTCCTGCCTCACCGTTAGCGCACCGATTCTCCGTGACAGCGGCAAGTCATTTAATGCTCTTAGGAAAATAATGATGTTTGCTGTCGGCATCGTACAAAGAGAACGACACACTTTGTGAGAGAGTAATGTGTTTTCTAATACTAGTGCAAGCGATTGAATAAAGTAGCTTCTTCAGATAGGAAGAGACAGGCAATGTACTGTACGTATAACGCAACTTTAGCCTCCTTCATGCAACCACTGTTGGTGTGGAAAAGCAATAACTATTACATATTGTGAGTGTGTGTTTGTAGCCTCAGGTATCCAGGTTGCAATGCGCATGTGCCATGTTTTCATCTGTGGCCTGCTCCGCTCTACAATATTTTTCCACATTATCTCATAAAAGCACCATTTCCGAAGAAAAAAAAAATTACTGAACTAAAATGCGTGTTTCGATTTTCTCTACAACTTTTGTCTGAAACATTTCTCATTCTGAGAAGATCTGAGCGAGATATGATAAAAAAATGTGTATCGGTCTTCATGTAAAGTACCCATTTTTCTTGTCAGATTGTAATGAAACTTGAAATTTCTCAACATATTTTCGAAAAATCTTCAAATACCAAATTTCATGAAAATCCGTCCAGTGGAAGCCGAGTTACTCATTGCGGACGAACGGACGGACAGATGGACAGACATGACGAAGTTAATAGTAATTTTTCGTAATTTTTCGATTTTGTTTACTTTCTGTTATAGTTTACAGTATGCTTTTTGCCAAAGTTGTCTGATTACACGGTTTGTTGTGTGCCTTAGAACGAAAACCTTAGGCAGTGAAGCACCGACACAGCGATTTCAGGGTACCGCCGCGAAGTAGATGACAACAGCGCTCTTATGGGCTACTACGCAGCGAGTAGTGGTAATTTATTACCGACGTTTCGGGACTACCCACCGGTAAGAAAATATCACTGCTCGCTGCTAATAACCCATAAGAACACTGTTCTCAGGCACTGATAGTGTTTACTCTTCTTCTGATACTAAACCCACTGGGGAGATCAAATCATGGTGGATAAGAAAAGATGAAAAAAAATGGTACATTTTATTCCAAGTGTGTGAAGAGTCATTGGCATATCCGGCACAAAAATGATATTGGTCTCTGATAAAAAGTGTCAAGTGGCGTATACTTCTGGATCTGCATACAGCATAGTGAGGCATTCGACAGTTCGCCGAATGACATTTCGATTTGCATTAAAGACGGCTAAGAAACTGTCCATCTGTGAGGCGATCGGATACTCAAACGGTGCCTGCTGCATTCAGTTATTTGACTGTTAAGTAGCATATCAATTATTAATTACCCGATTAATTAGTTTGCTGTCAGGGCATAAGAAATAAACTTATAATTATGGAAAATGACACACTGTATTATGATAATTTCGTATTGACCAGATCGCACATAAATTGAACACATTGCAGTGTTATGATATGTTACTGCAGAGAGATGAACATAGTGCAGTGCTATGATATGTTACTGTAGAGAGATGAACACAATGCAGCGCTATGATATGTTACTGTAGAGAGATGAACAGTGCAGTTGCTATGATATGTTACTACAGAGAGATGAACGGTGCAGTGCTATGTTATGTTACTGCAGAGAGATGAACACAGTGCAGTGATACGATATGTTACTGCAGAGAGATGAACGGGGCAGTGTTTTGATATATTACTGCAGCGAGATGAACACAGTGCAGTGCTATGGTATGCTACTGCAGCGAGATGAACACAGTGCAGTGCTATGATATGTTACTGTAGAGAGATGAACAGTGCAGAGCTATGATATACTACTGTAGCGAGATGAACACGGTGCAGTGTTATGATATGTTACTGCAGAGAGATGAACACAATGCAGTGCTACGATATGTTACTGCAGAGAGATGAACAGGGCAGTGCTTTGATATATTACTGTAGCGAGATGAACACAGTGCAGTGCTATGGTATGTTACTGCAGAGAGATGAACACAGTGCAGTGGTATGTTATGTTACTGCAGAGAGATGAACACAGTGCAGTGGTATGTTATGTTACTGCAGAGAGATGAACACAATGCAGTGCTACGATATGTTACTACAGAGAGATGAACAGGGCAGTGCTTTGATATATTACTGCAGAGAGACGAACAGTGCAGTGCTATGATAAATTACCGCAGCGAGATGAACACAGTGCAGTGCTATGTTATATTAATGTAGAAAGATGAACACAGTGCAGTACTATGATACATTACTGTAGAGAAATGAACACAGTACAGTGTTATGATGTTACTGTAGAGAGATGAACAAAGTGCAATGATAGGATATGTTACTGTAGAGAGATGAACAAAGCGCAGTGTTATGATATGTTACTGCAGAGAGAACGGAGATGGAAATTTGAATTAATTTATTGGTACCGGAAAGAGCTAAGAAAAATCACTATATGTTACTTGCCGTAAACGTACAAAAGATTACTTTTGTGTAGGCTCCAAAGACACCCCCATTCCTTACTATCTTCTACTTGTCTCCTGTATCCCAGTATTCATAAAGTAGTATCCGTCCAGGCCATATTGTCACAAATATAAGAGATGTCTTGTTATTGGTCACATTTTTTCTTCATAGGTTACGTGGCGATCTAACATTTCTTATCAATTCTTTCAGATTCGTCTCTTCTCTCCATCTCTCTATTCACTCCTTGTACCCACGGCCTTCTGGTTGCATTCCCGTATTTTTCACGTTATTTCCCTTGGATTGCGGTCGTGCTTATTTTCCGTGTTTTCGTACACATCCAAAATCAACGTAATTATGCGCACTCATTTCCTGACACCAACCAATGCGGAAGACTGAGCACCAAATGGTGTCACGCGAGGCACAGATGCAACAGATTTAGAGGCCTCGAGCCCAGTAAAACTGAGAGAAGAGAGAAGTTGCAATTTAAAATGCTTCTTTTTGTAAAATCTTACTTAATTTTTGTTGGTTTGCAAGGTGAAGAATTTCATAACTTATGTGGCAATATGATATGGCATAGCTCCGATATGTGGCGGAATTTATTGATCATTAACTAAGACAAAACTGTCTATAAAAACTGACTAACAAAACAAGACACAAATGTTAGTACACAAATAAAATCACGTGAAGCAGTCGAAGTGTGCATGCAGCCTATTGTCTTCCTACGTCACGAAGTTAACAGAGTAGACCCAATTTCAAACAAATTGATCCCTTTATCAGGATTTCCTCCAGTGTTGATAGTGCGGACGGCAGATTGATTTAGACTGTAATTCAATGTGAAATTAAACTAGAAAGTACACATAATTTTTCAGGAGGATAGTTTCTTAAATTTTTATACCTTCTTGTTAGTAATATTATTACGTTTTCCATAGTATTTCCTGGAATGTGCTGAGTAAGGAACATTTCTTTGATAAATAAGGAACAATGAACCCATACCGTGAACAAAATGGGAGCATAGCACTATGTGCAATTCTAAAGTGAGAATACATGATTTTGAAAAGGTAAAAAGAGGGAAGTAAAAGAAGAAGAAACAGAGAAAGGAATAATAAGGTAAAGAGAATGACAAGACGCACAAAAAAATAACTGTAGTGTTTTGATGGTCGTGTTGAGTTGTAATTTTAAGATTGACAGATGAGGCAACACTGAGATTCAGTGCGCACTGACAAAGGCAGGAAGGATAAGAACACTGGCATCAAGATAGAAGAACAAGTGAGTCTGTAATAACAAGTTATGTAAATAAACGTAGTATCATTTTTAAATAAATTGCTGAGTTAATCACATTATATGACGCATTGTGCCTAACACGCACGCTAACAATTACGCACACGAGACATTTGAAATTCATCGAGATTCTTTCCGTTTTAGACCAATTTATTTGTGATTATAAGTGAATCTACTTCGAGATCTTTTGTTTAAAACTAATTTTTCATAAGAGGCTTATTAATTTTAATACAGTCCTCTAATACCCGTCAGAATTTCGGAGTGTCCTGTTTCCAAGACGTTCCCCATTAAGACTCTTTATTATTGTAGTTCATATCATCTTTATCTTATCTAAACATCCGGCTCCTCGTAAATCCTTTATTTGTGCCCAATTCCTTGAAAATTTAAAGTTTTCTCAAATTAATTTTATAATTCTACCATGAAAGTGTTCAAGCTTCTGTTTTCACAAATTACACTTATTATGCTTCCTGTTTGTTTCAAGTCGAAGGTGACTGAAATTTAAATATATGTAAAGCTTTGATATAAATTCATATAAATATATTATAATATATACCTTTTTTTTCTTGTGGCGCTACGGCCCAAAGCGGGCCATGACCTCATTCTTGTGGTTTCTATATCACACACAACGACACATCACAATCGGTAGGACTCCTCTGGACGAGTGATCAATTCGTCGCAGAGACCTCTATCTGACAACACACTACACACACAACAGACAAACATCCATGCCTCCGGTGGGATTCGAAACCCACGATCTCAGCAGGCGAGCGACCGCAGACCTACGCCTCATAATATATAATAATTTTGTGTTTTTTTCTATTATTTTCACCGTTTCAACTGATACAGAACTTATAAATTCAGATCTACTTTCTCCTACTATATATATAGCATATAGCGCTCGAAGATTTTTTAAAATCCATTTAGTTCTCTTTCCAAAATTTAGGACAGCAACTTCTGTTTTAAAAACGATACTTGGGCAATGCAATAGAATCATTGGTTGTAATTCAAATTTTCATTGTCGTGACTCTTTATGAACTAAAGGAGTGATTCTAAATTTCTTCCTACAAATGTAATTAGTTATTTAAAATTTCAGTTGCCTCACATTGATATTGCCAGGAAAATAAATATAGACGGCCGAAGAGTGATTCCTTTTGATTACAGTTGCTAAGTGTGCGAATGTTGAAATCGAGACCCCGAATACTACTTTTTGGAAATATATCAACAGGAAATATCTGAGGCATTATGCCTATAAAAGTAGAAATTAACTTAGTCAAGGCCTGTTTTATAGAGAAGGTATTTAGCAATATTTTTTTTTTAAGTTTTCTGTTCATTGGAAATACTTGAGTGTGTTTTGTGTAAACAACGCTTATTTCAGCGTGATGATGTAAGGATTCTACATTTGGAAACTAAGAGACGAGACCAGTTTTTAATGTTTCTTAACGATGGATAAACACTCGCTTTATTAAAGACTTATCTTGCGATGTAAAATAATAGACACTAGCGGTTCTTATAAAGTTCATACACCAACAAATTCACTTTTTATTAAACTTGACAAAATATTAAAATTTACATTAAAAATCACTTTGACTTGCTTCTTCATTATTCGGTCTACGACTATCATCAGGGAGCCTTCACTAGAGCCTAGCTAAAGTTATATTTAGGTTAAGATTCGTTATACGTTATGTATAACGTATAACGACGTAGCTTTCATTGAATCTTAACCTAAATATAACTTTAGCTAGGCTCTAGTGAAGGCTCCCTGATGATGGTCGTAGACCGAAACATGTAGGAGCAAGTCAAAGTAATTTTTAATGTAAATTTTAAAACTTTGTCAAGTTTAGTAAAAAGTGTATTTGTTGCTGTATGAACTTTATAGATATCAAAATGCACGGTACAACATTAAAGTAATAAACACTAGAGGTTCTTGTGTAAGGATCTTATGCCATCGATAAAACGTACGAAAAGAAACATCTAAAACTCAGATATTTGTCATCGATTTATTCAACTCCGCATCAAAAAAATTTAATTACTGTTATGTGGAATGAGTTTACAGAAAGTGTTGCCAAATGGGAGTGGTGACTTTAAGGAAACTGCATAAAGGACAGACGTACAGCCAATTCAGTAAATTAAACCCTTCTACCTCAAATAAAACAAAAGCAACAATACACTGTGTTTAGGAAGAAATCTCTAAATTCTCTGTACCTGATCTAAATATTTTGGTCTTCCATTTTAAGGCGCTGTATATAATTAGAAAAAGAAGTGTAATATTTCATCCTAATTCTGTGATCTCACGTACGGTAACACAAAACACTTTGCGTCCGTAAATACAGACAAAATTACTGAGCACTACACAGTAGTACTGCGGACCAAGTTGACTTAGCAGTAACTTTTTTAGTTTGTGTATGTGGGTAGAGGCCATTTGAAATGCGATAGCACACGCGCAAAAACCAGATTTCGTCTTTCGGCGAAACGGACGAGTCCATTTAAATCGGCGGGGGCGTCAGTTCAGTCGACTACTGGTAGCCGAGGTGTGCGCATTAGCGGTAGTAATGCTGGATACACCATGTTCCGAGGTAGTGTGAAGGTTACTGGCTACCCACTGCATTCGTCAATTTCCCCTTCACTTCCCGTCCCGTGCGTCACCGTGTATCATCACATTTCAACTGGAGTCTACCAGGTTCCAATATTGACCGTTTTCCCTGCTGCCCTACCTGAGACGTCTTTTGGACATCCCTCGTCTTTGTAGCTGAATATTTACCATTTAAACCCCGAATTAAATCACATCTGCCATTTGCTAGCATTATTAGGAGCTCACCATATTCTCCACGTTAGCAGGATAAGGGTTAAACATCCATACCCTCCTTATAGTATTGTGCCCACTTTTCATTCATGGACATCAGTTCAACAGGCCTTGAAAACTTAGTCTCAAACAACGTCCTTAAATAAGGTAGACTTCAACTGAAATGTGATGGCACGCGGTGACATACGGGAGGGGAAGTGAAGGGGAAACTGGCGAATGCAGTGGGTAGCCAGTACCCTTCACACTACCTCGGAACACGGTATATCCAGCATTACTACCGCTGGTGCGCACACCTCGGCTGCCAGTAGTCGACTGAACTGACGCCCCCGCCGATTTAAATGGACTCGTCCGTTTAGCCGAAAGACGAAATTTGGTTTCTGCGCGTGTGCCATCACATTTCAACTGACCTCCAACAAACGGTCATAGGCCACAGCAGTGTTTTTGAGTTTATTTGCTCAAAAAAGTCTCCAATAATCAAAACTTTTTCTGAAAGAATAGTTATTTGTGCGGGCTCTGTTTACTCTTTTAGAAATTGGCCTTTTTTTGTGCTGTTCACAAAAAATTACATTTTTTGTCAATTATGTAGTTATATGACACCCAATGACAATGAAATAGTGAGGGATAAATTTAAAACGCTGCCAACGAAGTGGCTTTGAGCAGATGCATAGTGACACCAACATTATGGTAGCTCTGATTATCAATATTCAATGCGGGAGGTCAAATACGAGCTCTAAGCAATGGTTTTCCGTTGACGTTAAACTGGACGATGATGCGCGTGTTACGGTATGGGATGAAGAGGCACTCAGCCATGCCAATTGTGAGTTAATCAAAGGACGTTTGTTGGGAAGGAGAGGGGATATAGTGGCTCCTCAAAGACAGCACTTCAAAATTACCCTGACAAGTATAGCTTCTAGAAAAGAGATAGGGTACTTTGGCAGAGGTAGGTCATAAGGATTCTTTAAAACATAAGTTTGCAAATGCAATTTATAGTAATTAGACATAAAAGTAAGGGACAAGGAGTTTGTGTTGTCATTTCACTCTGACATTTATAGCTTAAAAAACACATTCCACATCATAACTGATGTAGAGGTATTGGACTGTCGTTGCTTATTGTCATTCGTTGGGAAACTTGAAAGCTATATTTCCTCGCTGTAGGATGTTTTGGGAAGGCATTACTTTGTCAAGTGGAGCCGGGATAGCTCAGTCGGTATAGCGACGCGCTACAACCTGAATGGTCCTGGGATCGAATCCTGGTGGAGGCGATATTTTCCACACCTGTTCAGACCGGCCCTGGGGCCCACCCAGCCTCCTATTCAATGGGTACCGGGAATATACCGGGGGTAAAGCGGCCGGGACATGGCGCTGACCACCCGCCCCGTCTAACACCAAGATTAAAGAAAGAGTAGAACTATACCTATACTCCCCCTTTGGGTCTTCGTGGTCTATTCTAGGGTGAAATTTTAGCTTTACCTTTCATTTGTCAATTGACCGTTCTCTAAACAAAGCCACTAAAACAACTCCGATTTCAGCACCTAAAGACTGGCCAACGCTGATACAAAATGGAAAATGATGTGGATGATATTTGGCAATTAATACCTGGTAAAGGCAAATTTGCCTCAGTGCAGTTCATGAAGACATGCGGGGGGGGGGGGGGGAGGGTATTATCCCTTTAAATCTTCCCCTTAAAGGAGGGGGATTGGGATTGTTTATTTCAAGGTCCTTCCCCCTTTCCTGTTCG
>Ga0136643_10015526_pt1 | contig 11440 bp, 8 predicted proteins | sample TergutLab28metaG_FD_96883 | JGI IMG/M metagenome (GOLD analysis project Ga0136643, IMG submission 96883) | Labiotermes labralis P1 segment gut microbial communities from Petit-Saut dam, French Guiana - Lab288 P1 (version 3) (version 3) | ecosystem: Host-associated > Arthropoda: Insects >...
AGATAGATAGATAGATAGATAGATAGGTGGGTAGGTAGGGAGATACGGCGTATGCTCAAGGCATGCCCGAAACCTAAGGCTACAGACACATACTCAGAACACGTAATACTGATTTCTTTTCCATTTTAACAACGGTTGCACGGACGCGCCTCAATGTTACGTTATACGTACCTTGCCAGTCTTGATTAACTCCACAATTTCACGTTTATGACATGATTAACCAACGTTGTGTTTTTCTTTGTCGATTATCTACCCGAAAATGGCCGAAAACGGCCGAAACATGTAGGAGGCTTACTACTTCTGATTGTACGGTCCGGTCTATTGTTATCGATTGTTCGATCAGTTGGCGTGTACCTGTCATACGTAGTACAGTTTTTAGTCCGAGTTCTCAAACACGGACTGTGACTCATTCCTATCCGTATGATACAGCATTGCCGGTCCCTATGACAGTCCACATTCGATAGCCAATTCTCGCTGGACAATGTTGGCCAGTGGATTGTGACGGTGGGTTTTAATAGCCTTGAGCTAGCACTCGACATGCACCGGCTACATGTTGAATGGTTTGCAATTTCTCTCGACATTTTCTGCAGCTATAGTCATTTGTGTTCGGATCCTTCCAAATATGCTTCTTATAGTGGCCGGTACTAATGAGCTGATCCTGGATAGCTGCACAAATCCAGTAGTTTGTGGGAAGAATTCACCTGGCTTTAGCAGTGCTTCCTACAGCATCTGTCGAGAAGATGCAACTTTTCATTGAAATAAGACAAGGCTACGGGTACTTTACATGGAGACCGGTGCACGTTTATTGTAATATCTAACTGAATTCTTCCTGGAATGAAAAATGTTTCAGACAAAAGGTGTATAGAAAATCAAAACACATATCTTATTTATCTCAGTATTTAACCAACTTGATGTACAAAATTTGTTTCACAGTAAGTTTTATTTCATGTCTCTACATGTTTCGAGCACATGTGCTCATCATCAGGAGGTCAAAATTGCATTACACGGCCTCTGATATCATCAGACGAGACGGCCACCTATAGGTCTGATGATTCCAGAGGATGTGTAATGCAATTTTGACCACCTGATGATGAACAGATGTGCTCGAAACATGTAGAGGCATGAAATAAAACTTACTGTGAAACAAATTTTGTGCATCAAGTTGGTTAAATACTGAGATAAATATACTGAGATGCACGGTCAGCAAAACATCAAAACGTATCTTATGTTCAACAGCTATTTTCCGAAGATCGTGCCGTTTATGAGATAATGTGGAAACATACTGTACAGCCGGACAGGCCACGATGATAAGTCACTGCGCATTGCATGCTGAATAACTAAGGCTACAAACACACAGTCAGAATATGTAATACTTATTGCTTTTCAACTGCAACAACTGTTGTGCTGACGCTCCTTATTGTTATGTTACACGTACTCTGCACTGCCTGTCTTGTGTAAGGACTCTTCTCAGTTGCTGAAGATTAGGTATACGATATGATATGATATATGATATATTCAATAACTGCAATTGGGTTGACACCCGGTGGCAGTAGTACAGTACACATTTACACACACACACACACACACACACTATATTTACAATGAAACAGAATACACAGAACAGAACATACACATAACAATAAGAATACATAAACATAACAATAAAAATACATAATTTACATAATTAAACAGAAGAATATGAAACATATAACCCTATATAAAATGAATGTAATTTGGCTGTATGTTTTGTATGTGTGTGTAGGTGTAGGTGTGTGTGTTTATATATATATATATAAGGCGCACGTGGAAGGAAGGGGTGTGGCATAATTCCGTCATTATCTCGGCGTTGACTTTGGAGAAGCAAGTAAAATCACGATAAATAAATTATGATGAATTTATGACAGGATTTTGACCCGGGAGCCTCCAAACACGAAGGCTGATTAGTGCTGGCCACTCGATCCTATAGCCTTTACACATTCATTTGTCGAAGTGTCGTGTCAAAAATACAGATGACGAATTTAATTATCAGGTGAGGCATTCCCGTTGTGTTGATAAATAGTAATATAGGTGTACACATTGGAAAATATACGGTCTGACACGACTCAACTGATGGTTATTATTAGGATCAATGTATATTTTACATTACTGCTCTTAGCTATATTTCGCTGGTTCGATCCCAGCTGGTGTCATTGGTATTTTTCATTGACATAAAATCCTTCCGATCGCACTATGGTCCTGGGGTCGAATCAGCCTCTAACAGAAATGAGTACCAGAAGCATTTCCTGGGGGTATAGGCGGCCGGTGCTTAAGGCTGACAACCTTACCACCATCCTGTGCCGTTGTCATGAAATCCGGGAACCTTAACTTCCTGGAACCCTCTGAGCTACTCCAGGCCCGTAACGGGGCTGATTTAGCTTTTACTCTTAGCTACATGTTTCGGCACCCTCTATCGGAGCCATCTTGAGGCTGGAGTGCTATTTACTTAAGAAGGTGATATATACAATTGACGGTATTTTTGTCGATTGCGAGAACGTGCATTACATATCAAAAATGTTTAAAATATTACGATTTAAATAATGTAATATATATTATAATATTTTAATAGAGGGAGCCGAAACGTGTAGCTAAGAGTATTAATGTAAAATATGCCTTAATTCTAATAATAACCATCAATTGAGTTTTGTTAGACTGTTTTCTATTTTATATACCTATACTTACTTACTTACTCCATGGTGCAGAGTCCTTCTTGAGAAGCTAACTGGTTTGCAGCTAGTCAAGAAATGCCCCGCATTTCACGAAACCCGAAGGTTCATTACCGCACTCACAAGCGTCCGCCACCTGTCTCTATCCTGGGCCAGCCCATTTCAGTCCATATACCAACATTCCATCTCCTGGAGATCCATCCTAATATTATCCACCCATCTACGCCTAGGTCTCCCCAGTGGTCTTCCCTCCGGTTTCCCCACCAAGATCTTATACACCCTCCCCTCCTCACCCACACGCGCTACATGCCCAGCCCATCTAATTCTTCTCGATTTTATCACGCGCACAATATTGGGTGAGGAGTACAACCTATATTATTAGATAATAAGGGGGCGCGCGGTGGCACATTTGGTTGAGGCACTGCGCTACAAGCCGGAAGGTCGAGGGTTTGATTCCCGATGGTGTCACTGGAATTTTTCATTGACATAATCCTGCCGAACGCACTATGGCCCTGTGGTCGACTCAACCTCTAACAGAAATGAGTACCAGGAATATTTCGTAGCGGGTAAAGGCGGCCGGTGCGTACGGCCGACAACCTTACCGCCTTCATGTGCCGACTGTCTTGAAATCTGGGAGCCTCAACCTGCTGGAACCCTCAGGGCCTGTCCAGGCCTGTAAATGGGATTGCTTTATCTTTTTTTACTAGATAATGGACATATTTGTACATCGTTCAAGTGTAATGTGGTGTTTTAGCTGTTGGTGTTTAAACACAATTTGAAATAAGAGATGAAGACATCTCTCCATGCTGCAGTGGAATTTGTCCCACCCTGAATAGCCGGTGTGCAGCGCCGGGGGTCCGTTCAAAGCGGTAACCAAGACGCATCGCCCCCGAGCACAACCTAGTGTCCTATCGCCCCCAATCCATCCTCCCTTCCCCCCGCCTTGCCTCATTTTCAAATGGTCCCGTAACATGGGATTTACTTTTTACACTGAATAATTAACGGCAGGACGTCCGTTCCTGTTCGAACTGCTTGCAGCTTGGATTCCAGCCTTTACGATTTGTACTCGTCTTCTGAAGAAGGTAGGGCTATTAGCCGAATTTAAATGGCCTCTGTTACAAATGCAGAGTTCAGGTTGCCCATGTGTTCAGTCATTTCTATGTGGAGGCCTGTGCGATGTGGCCTCGCTCTTTGAAAGCATCGATACTGGGGACAGGTGATTTTGAGGGTCAGGTTCCGATCCCTGTACGCCTGAAGAATACGGCCCCACATCCCATTGGATATGATGAGCGGTGGAATCCAGTACGAGTGGACAACCCTGACTCGCACCCGTGGGCACTGTGACTAGGGGCAAATAGCGATATTTAGTTCCTGGCGAGCGAGTACAGTGATGTGGAAAGATCACCAAATATTATCATCAGTCTTAGGATTATGGGGTACTCGATGACTCGGTTGAGGCACTGCGCTATAAGCCGGAAGGTCACGGGTTCGATTCCAGATGGTGTCATTGGAATTTTTCAATGACATCCTTCCGGCCGCACTGTGGCCCCGGGGTTGACTCAGCCTTTAACAGAAATGAGTACAAGGAATATTTCCTGAGGGGTGAAGGCGGCCGGTGCGTAGGGCTGACAACCTTACCACCTCCATGTGCCGACTGTCTTGAAATCTGGGAGCCTCAACCTCCTGGAACCCTCAGGGCCTGTCCAGGCCTGTAATGCATGTTCGGCTGTTCTTATCCTGTCGTGACAACCAGCCAAGATACAGGAATACCACGAAACAGGACACGGGGTCTTCCTAAAGACCCTACACAGTACGGTCGCAAGTATAATTTACAGCACAGTGCACATATATAAGCACAGTACCGCACACTACAGGATAAGAACAGCCCTTCACAGTTAAACACACACAAACGCACTATAAAAAGAGGATTTTAATTGTAGGGTTTTATGCTTTTTAACACACAGAATAGCATACAATTAACGTTATTTTAATCGTTTTAAAAATATCGTAAACCAACAAAATTGTATATTTTGTTGTTATGACGCAACCAAAATGTGATAGAAAACAGCTTTGTGAAAGCAGATGGTTTTCAGTAAGGAATACATAATTTCTCCCTGAAGATGGTGTGCAGTACACCGAAACAAGTAGGAGCATTATGGTATATACCTGTATTTTATACATATGCATATACTGTATAGTGTGTGGGCCCGGTAGCTCAGTCGGTATAGCGACTGACTACGTGTTGGACGGTCCGGGATCGAAAATCCCAGTGGGGACGAGATTTTTCGCCCGTCCAGACCGGCCCCAGGGCCCACACAGCCTCCTGTACAATGGGTACCAGATCTTTCTCGGCGGTAAAGTGCGGCCGGGATATGCTGCTGACCACTCACCCCTTCTAGTGCTGCGGTCATGGAAGAGTATTGCTATACCTCTACCCACCCTCTGGGCCTGTAATGGGATCACTTTACCTTTTTACCTGTTACGTATGTGGAGTGCATTTGGCTGACGTGTTTTAAGAGGCGTCTGATATAGGAGATTACAGGGTACTAGTAAGTACCCTGCACGTATACCTGAAAGGGTTATAAATATCAACGGTACCACTTAATTTGAGAAGTACCGGTTATCAAAGATCGAAAAATATTACTACACCTATCGGCTGTATTACTGCATGGTAAAAAATAGAAGACTTACCTGCTGATCGATATAGCCATAGCAGGTGATTCAAACGTTAACACAAAAGAGACTGAAAAACTAAGCAAGTACAATGACCTGGAGATCGAGGTTAGCAGAATGTGGAAGGTGAGGACAAAAGTTGTGCCAATTACGCCTTGAGCATTAGAAACGATTAAGAAGGGATTAGATCAGAACCTTCAGTTGCTCCCAGGTCACCGGTCGGCCATGGAGCTACAGAAGGTCACACTAATGAGCACTGAACACAGCATTCTTAAAGTGCTGGGGTAAATCGCTTTGATCTCTCTTTTGAGATCTGGACTTACCAGAAAACTGCTACTTAATAACTAATACACGAGAATAAATTTTTATACTACTACTACTACTACTGGGGACCGCGGTAGCACAGTGGTTAAGGTGCGGAGCTACAAATCGGAAGGTCGCTGTTTCGATCCCAGCTGGTGTCACTGGATTTTTCATTGACATAAAATCCTTTTGATCGCACTATGGCCCTGGGGTCGATTCAGCCTCTAACAGAAATGAGTACCAGGAGTATTTCCTGGGGGTAAAGGCGGCCGGTGCCTAAGCCTGACAACCTACCACTATCCTGTGTCTTTGTCACGAAATCTGGAAACCTTAACTTTTTGGAATCCTCTGGCCCTGTCCAAGCCTGTAATGGGACTGATTTACCTTTTACTACTACTACTAATAATAATAATAATAATACGTGGAATGTTTATTGTATTTTGATGATTGTGTTTGTGTTCGTGTGTTAAGTCGGAAAAGTATAGAAGAAACCGACTGGTGCGTGCTGAAGAAACTTCAGTTGGTGCCGAACACAAACAGGAATATATTTTCTGTTTCTCGAACGACACTAAAAACTGCAAATTATTTTGATTCGTTTCGTTTCGTACATTTGCAGTAGCGCAATTGCATGCTGTCTAAACAACACTATCGTCCCGGGCTGTAAAGCGTTACTGAAATACAGGGTTATTCAAAATGATTGTCGGGTTTTAACAACTTGTCATACACAATACACTTCAGATAGGAGTATATGTATTTTTTTATTTAATAGAACAACACTCCAAGTTTTTGTTACATACCTTACAGGTGCTTTATATGTGCACCCTTTGTGATTCTACAAACATCAACACGATAATCGAGTTCGTTCCAAACTGTTTGTAGCATGTCAGCGGTGATGGTTTCAATGGCGGTTCTGATCAGTACCTTCAGTTCTGGGATTCGTGCGGGAAGAGGAGGAACATAACCCTGACCCTTGACGCAACCGCAAAGAAAGAAATCACATGGGGTTGCATATGGAGAACGAGGTGGCAAGTTGTTAAAACCCCGACAATCATTTCGAATAACCCTGTAGAGGGACATTATTTTATATCGCATCTCACATCACTACTGCACTCAGGACGCTTCATGGAACGATAGGCAACGCAGCTTATCGTCGCTCTTCCAGTCGTCCATGAGTCGGGGTATGCGCCTTCTTATTGCATAGTATTGCATTTAATATTAGGGGCTCGCTCATATATTTTTTTTTATATAGATCTAGCAAAGGTGAAATGTATTTTGTTCTCCTAGGCTTTTGTATGTTGGGCAAGGGGTGGGTGTTTCATAGCACTGTCTTTATGAAATTGCGCCGAGGAGGGAATGATCGGTGCCTGTTTGGAATGAGTGCTTTGTCTAAAGTATTTTCGATTATACGAAGGTTTATGTGGAATAAAGAGAAAATCCATAGTCGGAGTTGTTTAAGTGCAGAAATTAGGAAAGCTGAATGTAGCTCTTTATACATATATCCGTGACAGTAGTGTGACGTTAAGAAAGCTTATTTTCGCTAGCGTACTGTAGAGAGCACCACTGTACTGTGTCGGTACTGTCCCCATGACCTTTGCTATTAAATAACCAAAAACCGTCTGTTGTGGTCTCAGTTCTTTTGTTGTGAACCCTCTATCTGTCGCTCTTGAAGCAACATCATCATCATCATCAGAAATCGATGTATATGAATTTATTTAGCTGTTATTTATTCTTCTTTGCAAATACGCGAGCACGTTGATTTGTAATTATTGCCCAGCATTTCGGATTGTGTTTCTTTGTTCACGTCACAGATGTAAAACAAGGTGGCACTAAAATAGGTGATAATTTCTAATGCCTTTAATAAAATCATGGAACCTTGAGTGTACGTGCCAGTGTATGTGCCAGTGGCTGTACCAGTGTATGTGTCAGTGGTTGTGCCAGTGTGTGTGTCAGTGTATGTGCCAGTGGCTGTATCATTGTATGTGTCAGTGGTTGTGCCAGTGGCTGTACCAGTGTATGTGTCAGTGGTTGTGCCAGCGTGTGTGCCAGTGGCTGTACCATGTATGTGTCAGTGGTTGTACCAGTGTATGTGCCATGTGCCAGTGTATGTGCCATGCGCCAGTGTGTGCCAGTGTGTGTGCCAGTGCCAGTCTATGTGTCAGTGGCTGTGTCAGTGGCTGTGCCAGTGTATGTGCCAATGGTTGTACCAGTGTATGTGCCAGTTTATGTGCCAGTGGCTGTGAAGGACAGCCTGGGCTGTTACTCTGAAATGGCATTTGCTGACTGAATTCTTAAAGAATGCAGTTTGAGGTCTGTAGTTTCGAAGCGGAGACTGTGGCAAACACTGTCTACTGGAATGAGACGCCATGTAGCCGGTACAAATGTACGGACTCACAGGCCTCGCACCGCGGCAGTACACAGCGGTCTTCAGAATTCGGTGTGTCCACTCGCTAAAAACTTGCCTTCTATCTTAAAGTTTACTCTATAGAGTCCTTCGGGTAGCTCCGACTCACAAACCTGAAGTTCCCCGAACTTGTTACGTGCACATGCCCGGTTGCTGCCGGCAGTCTTGTTTTCGCCGTCTCAACTAAAACCCGCGAGTTTATCGCAGTCTATACTGTGTCGTGCTGGTCTTCTGCATCCAGTAGTTCTGCAGAGGGACGGGGCGCACTCTAACTAATGAAACGTACTTACCCTCCGGACGGTCGCCTGTACATTTTAATATTCATTTAGAAGTCCTCCCCTCCCGCCTTCCTCTTCCATCCTCTCTGCATTTGACGGTTCGAACCCATGCAGAAGTATGGAGACAGCGCTGGGTTTGTGGTAAGGGGCGATGAATACGTAGAGTTAAATTATAAATAGAAAATTCGGATTATTTTATGTTCTATTCTCTGCATTTTGTGTGTGTGTGTATGTGTGTGTGTGTGTGTGTGAGTGTGTAATTGCATCCGACTCTGAGAAGCTGGCCGCCACACTCAATTAAATTGGCGTTTCCCAAAACGAAGCTAATAAAACTAATGGAGTCTGAAAAGGGTAGAAAATTAGTGGAGGATTGGGTGTGCTCATGAATACTCGTAAACCCCTTCCGTATGCCACTCGGTGTCGCCAGGACTGACGTTTCTTACGCCCCCCCCCCCCCAACCAACATTTCAGGCACCCCGCTTAGTGTTTGCAGCGACCTGCTAGCGAGTCGAATTTGTTTTTAGTGTGTTACTGGTCTTGTGTTCCTCAGACCATTGTCACTCCTACTGCCCTGCCAGGTTGAGGCCCATATCGGATGTCGCAATGCAAATATACACGGAACAAGAACAGTCAATGTACATATAATGAGGCGCGTTCGTTCGTACAGTGGAGAAAAGATGAATATTGCATAATCTGAGTGTGTATTTGTAGCCTTAGATATGCAACATGCAATGCGCATGCGCTGTGTTATGTTGTAATTTTTGGCCTGCCCAACTCTACAGTGTTTTTCCACATTATCTCTTAAACGGCACGATTTACGGGGGGAAAAAGAGTTATTGAACGTAAAATGTGGATTTTGATTTTCTCTGTAACTTCTGCATGAAGCATTTTTGCATTCCAAGAAGAATTTGAACGAGACATCAAAAACATATACTATTGTAATGCATGTTAAATTTTACAATTAGAATATATATTTTTACTTTTATCCAAATTAGGATTAAATCAAACGATTGTTTATAAATGCTTGAGGCCTTGCTGTAATTAGATTTGCAAAATCTCTTTGGCTGGTGGCAGTGAAATTCTACCATAAGTTACAGTGTCTTTCCCCGAGAAAACTTGATGGAAGTCAAGCCATCATTTAGGTAGGAAGGCACTGTACTATTATTCATGTAAAGTACCCGTCATTCCTGTCCGATTTTCATAAAAATTGAATTTTCTCGACAGATTTTCGAAAAATTCTCAAATATCAAATTTCATGAAAATTTTTTTTTTGGGAGCCGAGTTGTTTCGTGCGGACAGACATGACGAAGCTGATTGTCGCTTTCCTAAATGTTGCGAACGAGCCCAAAGAAACCGTAAGTGATGGGTGTTTTAAGGGGGTGGGCGTTAGAAGGGTGACAGGAAACAGTTCCAAACTGAGGACCCACAATTCTGGAGTGACGTGTGAACCTCTGCATATGACGCTGGCCGCTGGGTGTACTTGAATTGATGCACATTTTTGTACATAAGGATAAAAACTGCAATACAGACGCTGAAAATATTCGGCGCCACTATACACAATTTAGTTTCTCGGCCTACCAGACTTCAGACAATTACGCATCCTTGCTTTAAAGCAGTTTTTCTCCTGTGGCGCTGCGGCCCAACGCGGGCCATGGCCTCTTCATTCATAAGGTTTCTAGATCACACACAACGATGCATCACAGTCAGTAGGACTCCTCTGGACGCGTGATCAGCCCGTCGCAGAGACCTCTACCTGAAAACACACAACACTCATAACAGACAGACATCCATGCCCCCGGTGGGATTCGAACCCACGATCTCAGCAGGCGAGCGGCCGCAGACCTACGCCTTAGACCGCGCGGCTACTGGGACCGGCGCTTTAAAGCATAGTGGTAACCATTCGTACCATTCTTTTAACATTAAACACATCGGCATTTGTTTTCCACCGGGTCTGTTACGGTTTTCATTCATTTCTTTGAGTAGCCAGCATTAATCACCCACACCTTCATTGTCTGGTCTTTGTAATGGAACTACAGTGTGTTTTCTGTAATTTAGAGACTGGTTTTGTATATTATTTAGATGAGTTTTCATGCTTCAGACTTTTACCAACAAGAATCTCAGTTTGACTTTAATTATCAACCAACAAATGCATTTGTTGGTTGATAATTAAAGCAATTCTACCAAGTGCACGGTGCAACGATGAGGAAGGAATCTCTGTACACCTGTAGGTGTTCACTAATTGACGGTGATAATTTGACTTCGTCAAGTCTCGCGGTCGGAATCTAGACGAAAAGCGTGGAGGTTGTTGTTGCTTGTACGGTTTATGAGCGTGTGTGTTGTGTCACACTGATTTGTGGGAGTTAGCGTTCAAATATTTTGGTACTCTATGGTTGGACTTCCTTGAAGTCGTTCTGCAAAGTCGAATCTTGTATTTATCCGATTTGGAGGGAAAGAAATGGGATAAAAGAAAAGAAAGAATGTCAATAACGGAACAAACACACAAAGGAGAGTAGAATACGTTGGGAGGAAAGAAAAAAAAGAAGAAAACTGGTAATATTATAAATGAAAATAGGGGAAAATGTGTAATATCAGACAAGATAAGCCGCTGGGTTTCACAAATTATTAAAGACAATTTTACTCAACACAGGTATGTTTTATTAGAAGAACAATATTTACCTTTATAAAATTCTGTACTTTTGCATTAAGTTCTTTGAAATACATTGCTTATTAAAATATGCATCACAACTGAGCACCTACATTTAGTATCCTTAAATTGACTGATCATATATGCTTGGTATACTTACTCCATGTTGCAGAGTCCTTCTTGAGAAGCTAACTGGTTTGCAGCTAGTCAAGAAATTCCCCGCATTTCACGGAACCCGAGGGTTCATTACCGCACTCACAAGCGTCCGCCTCCTGTCTCTATCCTGGGCCAGCCCAATCCAGTCCATATACCCACATCCCACCTCCTGGAGATCCATGCTAATATTATCCACCCATCTACACCTAGGTCTCTCCACCGTTCTTTTTCCCTCCGGTTTCCCCACCAAGACCCTATACACCCCCTCTTCTCACTCATACGC
>Ga0136643_10015529_pt1 | contig 11440 bp, 9 predicted proteins | sample TergutLab28metaG_FD_96883 | JGI IMG/M metagenome (GOLD analysis project Ga0136643, IMG submission 96883) | Labiotermes labralis P1 segment gut microbial communities from Petit-Saut dam, French Guiana - Lab288 P1 (version 3) (version 3) | ecosystem: Host-associated > Arthropoda: Insects >...
GGCCATCTCGACGCAGGTTTTCTTTCTTGGTTTCCCTGTGTCTTTAAAGCAAATGCTGAGATGGTTCCCAAGTCCAAGTTGCCACTACATGCTTCTCATGTATCCCTCCCGATGTAAATTTAGCAGTACAGCTTCAAGTTCTTGTATATGTGTTAAAAACGACTGCCACCGGGTGAAAACCCAATTGCAGTTAAATAAATATTATTATTAAAACACGAACAATCAGTAAGTACATGCAGAATACATGTAGGGCATCAAAATTTTGCTTCTCTTTGTCTACGAATTGCTGTGAATGAGAACTGCGGTCAATGATTGTTTACATACAGATTGGTGTGCAAAATGTCACTACCGTTTCAACACTGTACGAACAAAAGGAAAAGTCTTTGTTTAATTATACCCATTACAAACACAAAACAAAAATCGGAAGGGAAAGGGGGCAAATACAAGAAAGTGGGCGGGTTATGGAGGATTTGATTCACCAACCTGTTGTGTAGTTGACAAATATTGATTTTTTATTGTGGTTTTCTTTTTAGCATTCCTACATGTACTGTATGTCAGTCATAAGCTAAAATTCCTCACGCTTAGTTCTCGCCTCTCTTAATACCAGGCATGGGATGAATATAATTTCCTTCCATTTCCTTTGTTTATAACTGGACTCGCTAAGTGTATCGCGCGAGCATTGTGTGGAGCAACACATGTAACAATAGCTGCTTTGTTCTGCGGCAGCAGTCTGCTGCGTAGCTCGAACTGTGTCTGAGCAGCAAAGTCCGAAACTGGACAGTCAGTGAGTACAAACGGTAATGAAGAGTCCACTGGCCAGAATTGTCACTCATACATTTCAGTTGTAAATGCTATTACTCCATACTCTTGCACATTAAAACTCCAGTATATTCTACTTGGGGATTGTGTGCGACCTGCTTGACTCCCCGTCTTAACCAGAGTTACGAGCTCCGTCCTTCCTGGGAACAACATCTAAGATACGTTCCTCATCGGGTCCGCAACGGATACAACAAAATTATTTGGTGTCAAATGCGTGGTTAAGACGAGAGGAACGTGCACCTACGAAGAGAGTGAGAGTCTAGCATCACTTCAGTGACAATCAAGGGTTCAAGAATGAGCCGACACTGCCGGTCCAGCGTCCGAAGGAGAGCGGAAACCGCCGTTCAGGATTCCAGATTGAACCGACACCGCAGTTTCAGCGTCCGAGGGAGAGCGGAAACCGTCGTGCAGGGTTCGATGCTGAGCCGACACCGGGTTGAGGTGTAGGTCAGCAATCGAAGTAGCTCTAGTACTTCAAACCCGCTACGGTGAGTATTTACTCAACTAATCTTATCCATGGATTCTCCTAGTTGGATTTCCCGAAATGCAGCGAGCGGTGAGCCCTCTAGAAGGAATGGGGATTTTATTAGTGTAAGGGAAGCCTTGAAGTTGATACCCCAGTTTAAAGGAAATAAGCAGGAGGTTCTGGCATTCATAGGGAATGTAGACACTGCATTCGCTGTAATCAACCTCAGCCAAGAGGCCATTTTGTATAAATTCGTTCTAACGCGAATTAGTAGAGAGCCAAGAACGGCAGTCACAGGAACCTCGAAGGATGGGCTGAACTTAAAGAGTTTTTGCAAAATACATAGAAAAACGAACCCTAGACTTCCTTGCGAGTCCGCTGTTTAAAGCTAGGCAAGGTGAAGGACGGAAAGGTGGCGGACTGGATCCTCAAAGTTCAGACCTTGGGGTCGCAGTTTCGTGAAGCCGCATTGCTCAATTGCAGAGAAGGGGCGTGAGAGGGCATATTGGATTTGTCCGACCGGTTACGCAACATTTGCTTCATTCAGGAACTAGCCTCCGATCGGATTCAGACGATAGTGCGAAGTCGTAATTATCAAAACTTCGACGAGATAGCTGAGATTGCCTTGGTGGAAGAGAGAGCTATAGCGTCCAAACAAGAGATATACCGGGCCGAAGGAACTTCCGCGTATAGGTGTAGTAACTGCGAAAAACCGGGTCAATCGAGTAACAAGTGTTACTCGCGAAGCAAAGGGGAAGCCCGAGTAAACCGTATTGTGGCTAGCGGATCTGGAGCCGTAAGCCAGGTTACCTGTTTCCGGTGCGGCGAGAAAGGTCACATAGCCCGAAATTGTAAGAAACGTCCGCGAAGAAAGGAAAGCGATGATAATCATAGGACGTCGGGAAACGAGGTAAGACGGCCGGAGCAGCCGCCCGACCGTCTCCTCTACTCAGTAGGCTGCGCGAATAAGAAACGTTGTGATTGTATTACCTTGGAACTAGATGTGAGCCAGAGACGTAAGTTACATTTCTTGGTGGACAGCGGAGATGACATTAGCTTAGTTAAGAGCTATAAATTGTTAGGGAGAGCACCGTACATTCCGCCACTGGGTTCGCGCATTTGAGTTGCTGTTCGGACGTCCCTCTATCTTACTCTCCGCTTTAAAGAAGCCGCCTGAACCTCAATATAACTATGATGATTATGTTTCCGAACTGAGAAGCCGATTGCAGACAGTTCATCACCACGTCCACAAGAACCTGATCGCGACTAACAGTAAGAGCAAGGAACACTAAGATAAGACGTCAGGGGAGATGAAATTGCAGGTAGGAGATAAAGTTCTGCTTTTTGACGAGACTGTACTTCGGGGTAGGTCCCGCAGGCTGAGCGCCCAATGGATAGGCCCTACACTATAACAGAGATTGATCAAATTAATGCTATCATAACCAGAGGTCGTAAAGTAACCAAGGTCCACGTTAACCGCTTGAAGCCCTTTTACTGAATAAGAAGTGAGAATGGTACGCACCGCGTTTTTTTGTTTTTTGTTAGGGACTACGTCTGAACTCGTCGTCCTAGTTAACTGGATATTGCTTGGAGTAACTGCGACCCATGCTAAGGTTGAGGTAACCAACCACTTAGGCAGCATGGGTCACTAAGCAGACAGAGCAAGGGGGTCTGATGGACCGAATCATACGAGTCTATAAGATAGGGTAGGAGGGACCACTGAGCTAGGTTACAACTATCCTATTAGAAGGACACTCCGAAATCAAACCAAGGGTATATGACACTCTGGAAGCTGTGGTGAAAGCAAGTCATATAAGGGAGTAGCCCCTGATTAAAAAACCTGACCCTTCAGGCTGCAGGTTTTATGACGGGCTAACATCCATCTAAGTAAAAGAATCCTTGGTTACGAATTTCTCAAATAAGGTTCAGAAGGAGACAAATTATGTAAAACATACAACAAATAATTAGCCGAACTCCAGAAGCAAAGACAGTAATAAATTAAAATTAAGAAATAAGTTCTGCAAATAATGGCACACGTGGGTCTTGATTATTTTTTTTTTTGTAACGGGTCTCAACATTTTACTGCATTTTGTTTAATAAAGACAAGCACATTTCAGTGCGTCGGGATAGTGTAATTGGCAACGAATCGGTACGGGTTAGACTGTCGGGAATTCGAATACCGTGGGGTGTGAAATATTCCGCGCCCGTCCAGACCGGCCATGGAACTCAACCGGCCCCCTGGACAATGCGTATCGCGTCTTTTGCTGGGGGGTAAAGCCGCCAGGGCGTGGAATTAACCACATGCCCCTTCCAGCACCAACGTTAAGAAAGAGTACAGCTGTAGCTCAAATCTCAATTTTGGGCCTTTATGGCCTGTTCTAGAGCGACCGTTACCGTTTACGCACATATGAGAAAACATACACAATTCCTGACTAGCGAAACAGAGGTAACAAAATGTACGCTAGAAGTGTGCGCGTGTGCTAGATTAGGAAAAAACAGCTCTGATGTAAATTTGAAGTAAATGTTCCACCCTGCGTTGTTCAAAGAATTTAATAAATCATGAACATGTGCAAGCGGACAGTGATGTTTTATTAGATTTTCAGCAACAAACTGCTCTTGTCTATCCAAATTTATGTGTTGCCCACAACCTCCTCAGGCAGATCGTAAGAAATACCTATTCACGTTTATAATGTCAAAGATAATCTTTGTACAGGCCTGGACAGAACCTGAGGGTTCTTGCAGGTTAAAGCTCCCAAATTTAAAGACAATCGATACATAGGGCCATATTCAACGGAGCAAAGTATTGAGAAGCTAACCGTTTCTCAGCTAGTCACGAAAGTCCCCGCATTTTATGCAACTCGCAGGTTCATAACCGCATTCGAAAACTTTCGTCACCTTCCTTATACTAAGGCAAGTCTATCCATTCCATGTATCCCCATCACACTTTTTGAAAATCCATTTTACTATTTTACTCCCAATTACGCCCACTTTTCCAAGTAGTGTGTTCCCCTCGGGTCTCCTCACCAAACCCTGTAGGTACCTCTCCCGACTACATTACGCGCCACATGCCACAATCAATCTTAAGTCTATGAAGAATAAAATGTATTTTATCGTAGGCATTATTCTGTATGCCAATTTCTGAAGTTTTCAGATACGTAAGTCACTAACGTGTTACATGCAGATTGGTGTGCAAGAAGTAATTACACTTTCAGAATCCTACAGAGAAGACCAAAGAACTTCCATCAAACACGAAAATACAAAATTACCAAACCTCGGAGGATGAAGGGAAGATTCGCAGTGCTCATAAGAAATATAACTCGCTTACTGCATAACTAATTTCATTACAGACACGAATAGGAACAGGTGAAATTAAGTTTATATTTTAAGTACAATAATTTTAAAATTACTTCATATAAGACTTGTGCTACACTGAAGAATTTAAATTTTTGTATACAGCAAATTTTCTGGAGAAGTGTAGAGATAAGGCGATGTGGTGAATGAGCTGCAGAGCTTCGTTTTGCCGGCATGAGCCAAACCTGATAAATATATACGAATATAAACATTAGTGTAGACATCAAGAATATAGTTCTTCAGGCTTATGTAAAACCAATAAAAATATTGAATAGGTAAGACAGCAAGCGCTATCAATTTTATCGATGTTCGATATGCACAATGTAGCAAGTAAAAAATTAATCCTATCGCACGCGCAGAAACTACAAATATAAATATCCCTAGGTGAAAGAGCGATCTCAAAAATTGGGAATAAAATAGTAAATTTTATGAAAGATAACAACCATTGAGACATAAATACTGTGGTGTTTTTGAACAGTTACACTATACACGTAGAATTATCATTTAATGTGCCTGGGTTTAATTCATGAAACAAACGTTTAAAAGCATAACAGAACACACCAGCACGGCAGTTACATTAAACTCATAGCGGGACCTTGTCAGGAGTGGGCAAAATACTCCTCCGATTTCCCAGAACAGCTCTCGGAATTGGGTTGAGGTAAAATTCGCGAATCGTGGAACTCGATTGCAAGAACTGTAGCCCCAGTAATGATATTTAAAAAGTACTGATAATTTTTCACAACCGCTCAATTACAGTGCATGAAAATTTCGGAACACCTTTTGTGAATCCGACTTAAAGCGTTTAGTGTAAAGACCCTGGATATCGGGATGTATACGAGAATGGATTGGATATTGTAGTATTAAGAATAATTAGAAATTCACTTAATATGTTATTGGATATTAAGTCGGGCAACGAAGAGGAACATCGTAAAAGCCGTACATGTATATACGTCGGAGGTTATGCTTCAATACGTTCTGCGACATTCCAGATACTACGTGCAGTTACTTCAGCATACGCACCGTAAATTATCAAACGTAGAGTCGTTTCTTTGAGATATTCTCTGTCGACATGTGGGTATGTTTTGTTTTGTCATTGGTCTTGGCTGTCATTACAGTCAGCTGCATTTCAATATACGGACACAAATCACACTTACACGAATGCAAGTCTTACAGCAACACTTTCACTGTCAAAGTCAATACTATTGCCCTCTGTAAACACACAGCCGCGCTCTACACCGCTAGGTCTGTTCTTCTGCTGGGCGTGGTACAGTGTTGCGATCAGCAGTGTTCCCGGCATAACTCACCACAATCCTTATCGAGCCGGGATACGAGAAATCAAATCAGAATTGTGGAACAAATGTTAAAATCTGCAGGAAAATTTGGTTTCAGTCAAGAATACCAAGAATTCTTTCCCGATAGTTCCGACTCTGTTGACTCAGCGATTCTCAAAAGGGCATTAAGTTGTCCATCGAGGATACGTGTTTCACGTGGGCAACTGTATACTACATTTTAAAAAGTTTAGACCGTTTCAGTGTGGAATATTATCGTCTCATTTGAAACTGGACAGATGAAAATGACAGATCGTTATTATGTGAACTGGAAGATGGTGTTATCAGAACATCCGAGTATGTCTTTCTCGTTAGCAACGGAGGCCGTCTCTTGGAACTTAGAAAGCCGTCTGCAGATGGCTTTCTATCTCTAGATGCTCGAATATTTATTTGCACTTCCTTCTTTTGTGACTGAAATCAAGTGACACAGTTAAAGGTCAAACGGTTGTGGACCAGTAAGTACAACTCTGTGTCACGGACATGGTTTTGCTTTCATTAGTGTGTTGGGCGAGGGTGGCTTTGGAAAAGTGCATATCGCACAGTAAAAAACACCAGGCAAACTTAACTACCAAGAGGAATATTACGCTATCAAAGTACTGAAGAAATGACATCCACATGGACGGCCTTGTCAGCTGTGTTATGGAAGAGAAGAATATTCTTAAACTTGTATATGGGCATCCTTTCATCACCAGCCTGAATTCATGCTTCCAAAGTTGTACGTGATTATTATTTTGGCTGTACTGGTGGCAGCAATTTTTACAATTGCTGCAGCCTGCGTGTTACTGTGGGGCAAAAAGGCAGAAGAATCCGAACATTAGAAACTAGGCCGTTCAAAAACTCGGCGTGGAGTTGCTAGACCCCATCTAAATTAATTCTGCGCTTGTGCAGCTGAAATTATGAAGCTAACAGAATGAAACACTCAATGAGTTCATGTGAATGCAAAAGACAGCGGATTTGAGCGAAGTGATGTGAATAGAATTATGTTTGGGTGACGCCGTAACTTGACATGTGTAACTCCATTCGTGCGGCGAACAAAGTGTTGTATTTGTGTATTTGAATGCAGATGTAACAGAAAATACGATTACTATATTTGCAGAAAAAGTTATGAGGATGTATACATGCTTGACTCTCGATCACACCAATAAATAAACAGCAAAAGAAATGTCGTAGCCCATGCGCAAACCCACATACCACACAGTACTGGTGTCATCCAAAAAAAGACACAAATAATCGGCACAAAACAAGATCATGTGTTTACAGCTTGTATGAATGTAATTCCGCTCTTTACTGAATCAAATGTCACCACGATAACGTAACGTATAGTTCAAGAACACTACTGTTGGCTGCGCGTGAAATGTCTTTCAATGAATTTCATAAGTGTTTTTTTACTGTAAAGGCGCGGTTACACGACTAACCCAGGTTGATGAAGACGGTTGAATCAATGAAATTTAATTCAATCGTTGAACGATACTGTTTACACAGTTCCACAAAAGTGAAGGAGGTAGTCGATTTCAAAATGGCGGCAAATGAACTTGTGCGGGAGTTATTGTAATATGTGACTGTTTAATGAAAAAATGTCAATACATTTTAGTAAACATTTAAGGGCGTGTTTACACGTGCCTCTTTTCATTCAACTCGAAGTGTGTAGTAAGATAATGCTGTGCGTTTACCGTTGCTTAGACAAAAACTATAAATACTAAAAATAGGTTGAAGGAAACGAGTAGCATTATATATTGGGACTTCTTAGCCAGTCTGATATTTTACATTGCGTTACGTTTGTAAGAAGCTGTATTTTTCCCACACGCAAGTGTTTTCGTACTGTTTTGGTTACTAAGTATAAGTAATTGTATTTTTGCTGCACGCAAGTGCTTTTTAGGAAGCTGTATATTTGTGTTTGTCTTGTTTGTTACACACAAGTGTTTTGTAACAAACAGCATTTTCGCGTTGCTTTGTTTGCTACACAAGTAAAGAACTGTACTTAGGAAGAACTACATCTGCAAAAACCTGCACCAGTTACATTACAGCAAACTACCAACAATAACGTACCCTAGATGTTTCTATTTCGAGTAAGTGGTTTTGTCGTTTGAGATGGATGATGTGGTAGCAGACCTGAAAGTAATGAAGATAAAGCAGTGGATGGAGAAGATGAAAGACAAAAATTGAGACTGATTGTTGAGGAGGCCAAAGCTCACCCAGGGCTGTAGCGCCGAGAGGAAGAAAGGAAGTTTTATCGGTAAAGCCTAAATTCTATACGTAATTAATAATACAATATTGCAATTTCATAATAATTTTACATTTTCAGACTATCTCACCACAGGTTGGAAAATATTTGGACGGGGCTACTACCTTTACCGATGCCCATGACACTTCGCAAGATAAAGCAAGCAACGCTACGTCGGTCAATGAGTTTTTACCTGTTATTAATGGTCCAAAGAGATATATTGCTGAAGTACTGCTATGGCTGTTTCACAAGCTGAGGTTGTGTTGTGCAATTGTGGGTGAGTGTGCCATGTACATAGGAGGCAAATTCGCATCTCACCCCCAATTCGTTTACTATATACATAGCTTACCAACCGCAAAAGTTGTTCCCAGAAATTTCCGTTTTATTATAAATCCAACAAATTCCTGCTTTTTCTCTTGAAAGTTTAGATTTTTGTTTATGTCTACCTTCTCCACACCCGGTGGTATTTGTTATACTGTCAGATATATAGCACAAACTACAGTTGTTAAGACTTGTTCGCGCAGACAGTGTTAAATCTTGCAGCCCGCAGTCTAATTTTCATTTAACACATTCTATATGGGGCACTTTAGATTCTTATTGCACAAATTATGAAATAGTTGTGCTGCCATCGTGAAAGCAGTAAGTAGTGCAGAATTGCCTTTTAACATATAACATGCCGCGCCATTTCAAAATTTACTTATTGTTTTAACTACTACCGTCGAAAATAAGGTGCCAAAATACTGGGGCTTCCTCATTGAGCCACGTAGCGTCCATCGTGAACTAAACGCTTCATCTCTTAAGGTAAGCATTACATAAAAATCAACAAACCGCTTTTAACAAAACAAATATCCGTAAAATATTTCCGCGCTGAGTAACAGCGAATCTTGCTCGTTTCTTCATGTAAGTAAACACGATACAATAGTCTGCAGTGTATTTCGCGATACGCGGCGTACGCCAACAGACTCTTACGAAGAAAAAACCCAGTATTTGTAAACACCTGTTAGATCATTCAGCAACTGAACTGTTTTTTTCATGTTAAACGAGCATGGCACGGGGATACATGTGTGAAGTTTCTTGCACAGCATTTTTGCTAACTTATATGCTGGGGTGTTTCTCCAATTTATAACAGGACGAATGGGGGCGCTTTCTTTATATATTTTCAGTAAGCCTCTTAATGTTGGGGCTGTCGGATTAAGGTTTACAAACTTCCACCTGCCACTATTTTGTATGATTTGTTGGCATTCGTTTACATTGTTCCTAATATCCCGTTTTAATTTAATACTGATGTCATTATTGGCTACAGTGAGGTTATTATTGAAAATGAACTCGTTGACTTTATTGTTTTGTTCATCCTGGTACAGAATTATTATAATAATATATTTATTTACTGCAATTGGGTTGTTACCCGGTGGCAGTGGTTATTTTACATGTAAACAAAACATTAAATTGGTTGCTACTAGATTTAAGTCGAGAGGGCTACGTGAGAAGCATGTAGTGGCAACTTAGAATCTTGGGAACCATTTCAGCATTTGCTTTTAGACACAGGGAAACCAAGAAAAACCTGTGTCGAGATGGCCGGTCGCAGTACCTTCCGAGCACTGACTTCTAGCCAGCAGTCCGGCATCTAAAGTAAAAAACAGCATTCCGTAATCTGCCGTTTACACTCCGGCTCGTAATGGTGGACCCATGTTTCGTCACCAGTGATGTTTCTCTCCAAGAAGGCGTTACCTTCTTTGTCATAGCGATCCAACTTTTCTTGGTAGATGTACAAGCGCGTTTGTTTATGCAGCATTGTGAGTTGTTTTGGGATCCATCTTGCACAAACTTTATGAAAGCCAAGTCTATTGTGAATGATATTTCTTACTAGCGAGCAGTAATTTTAGTTTGCCCAATTTTTTGTTTCTTTGAGCTACTAAAAGAACGAACTCTGCAAAGGCGATGTGTTTATACTTCGAGATAATTTCTTTTAAAATAATAATTAATAACGAACCTGGTCATATGCGAAGTTTGCAGGCCGTAACTTTTGTAATTAGATAGGCGTTTCCGACGTTGTGTGGAAACTTATCAATTTGAAACAGAATACAAGGGTGTAATGTATGGCCAAGGTTACTGTTTATAACCTAGAACCTTAGATTTCACACAATTACAACATTTACAGCAACAGCGATGGTGGGAAACGCGCAAAGAGACTACCTGGAAGACACAAGCGTAGTTGGTAGGATAGTATTAAGATGGATCTTCTGGAAGTAGGGTATGACGAAATACACTAGGTGAGGATAAGAAAATGGGGCAGACGCTTGTGAATGCAATAAAGCACCTTTGGGCTGTATTAAATGTAGGGATATTTTGACTAGCTGAGAGCAGGTTAGCTTCTTAAGAAGGGATCTGATCCACGGAGTAGGCAGGTAAGTATCAAGTACCTAGTGTATTTCCTCATACACTACTTCCAAAAGATCCATCCTAGTATTATCCTACCAACTACGCTTGTCTTCCAGGTAGTCTCTTTGCGCGTGTTTCCCACCAGCGCTGTTGCTGTAAATGTTGTTTTGTGTGAAATCCATCTAGACCAGGAAAACTTAATCGGGCGCAAAATTTTTTCCACTTTTTTTAAATGAAAACTTTGTATGCAGTTTTTGTACGAAAGTACACATGTCATGTTCCAACACAAATGGACCCGTGTACCTAAATGTGTGTGTACGTGTACTCCAAGCTTTTGTGATGTAGCAGCGATAATTTAGCATATCCACGATTGAAATACACCTTTTTTTTATCTTTTTGGGATAAATAATTTAAACAATTATGATGAGAACAACATTTTTGCATATTAAGTGTGCGAAATTCACTTATGTTTTTAGCAATTTCTAATAAATCTACATTATAATACGAGGTCCGACAGTAAAGTAATGAGACTGGTTCCAAAAAAGAGTTTTATTTTTTCAACTAAAATACGGTCACCTTCAAAGTACATCCCTTGTGCCTGCACACACGTTTTCCAGTGGTGCTGCCACTGTTTGTAGCATTCCTGGAACGCAGCTTGAGGAATGTCGTTTAAGACCTGCGTTACAGAACTCTGGATGACTTCTGTTGATTCAAAATGGTGTCCTTTCATTGCCGATTTTGCTTTTCGAAATAAGAAGTCGCAGGGCGCGAGATCAGGTGAGTAAGGAGGCTGCGGCATCACCGTAATGCCTTTGGATGTCAAAAACTGCGCTACAGAGAACGCTGCATGGGCTGGCGCATTGTCGTGGTGAAGGA
>Ga0136643_10015530_pt1 | contig 11439 bp, 9 predicted proteins | sample TergutLab28metaG_FD_96883 | JGI IMG/M metagenome (GOLD analysis project Ga0136643, IMG submission 96883) | Labiotermes labralis P1 segment gut microbial communities from Petit-Saut dam, French Guiana - Lab288 P1 (version 3) (version 3) | ecosystem: Host-associated > Arthropoda: Insects >...
CACCCATCTATGCCTAGGTCTCCCCAGTGGTCTCTTTCCCTCCGGTTTCCCCACCAAGACCCTATACACACCCCTCTCCTCACCCATACGCGCCACATGTCCAGCCCATCGCATTCTTCTAGATTTTATCACCCGCACAATATTGGGTGAGGAGTACAAATCATTTAGCAAAGCAAGATTCTTATTGTGGGTTAAAGTGGACAAGCCGTTAAGCTGACCAATCACCCCCACCTTATGCCCAAGTTTAGAATCCTTAACGCAGTAGTTCACCCCCTACATCTTCACGGTGTGGCCCTTTAATTCATCACAGGGACTACAGATACTAGCGTACCATAAGCAAGCGTACTGGCGTCCTAACACGAAAATGTTGAATGCGTAATGTACAGAGAAGAAAATAAAACAAGCAGAAAAAGAACAAAGGAGCCCCCCCCCCCCACACACACACACACACACAGGGAAATGTTGATTGTGGAAACCTTCCACCCGTTAATTTGAACTTTAGTTGAGAATGTTCTGTAATATTCATAGCTAGAGGCTGGCCTGCCAGCCACTTGTAGCGCGCGCACACATACACACACACGCACGCACGCGCACACACACACACACACACACTGGGTTCGCAGCGGAGAGGCATGGGTGAGTTGACTGCGATAACACGACGTATCCCACTCAATGCAAATTTCCTCTAATTCAAACTGGCACTGAGCCCCTCGCACACATAGCATGCCTGTCACACTCGATTGACAATATAAACATGGAAAATTCATAACACACCAATGCTACCCTACAGAGAGGAGATTAACTTTTTTTTTAACTGGTGCGTTGTTAGCAGCGAATTATTTTTGATGTGCAAATTTAGCTTTTGTTAAAATAACAAGGCACTGCAGTAACAAACGGATGAATAAGTAACAAAATGTTATAAGGTTTCAGGCTTCCACGGTGCGTGTTGCTCAGATGAGAGTCTTGTGGGATATTACACCAAGTAGGATGAGTTTGTTCGGACATTTCGGAGAAACGCGCCGCCTGTATCTTCAGAGTGGCTGAATTCCCTTCAGATGGCTGCCCCAGCAGACCAAGACGGCAAGAATCTCCGGGAGGACGACGGTAAATGGACCGGAGACATGCGCTCCTTTGGGATGTTAAGCGGTATAGATTGGTGGTTATTCACTGCCGTTTCTGGACAACCAATCGGTCCCACCTTCAAAGGTGAAGTAGTCATTCTTGGACTGCTAAGGCATTAAATATATGACCTATAGGTTGTCGCAAAACGTCGGTCACTAACTACTAATTTGCCCTGTGTAACATCGCAAAAGAGCGGAGTTCTAATTCACATCGCGGCGGAAACCTGAAATCAGGCATGGTAACTGGACTGGTGGACACAGTCCACAATCATCCTGCAAAACCAAACAAACTTCATTAATCTTTTGCAGTCTAAATTTCGTCCAAATATACGGTGACCGCACTAAATGCGCGCGAAGTTATCGGCACATGGCATAAGAAGTAAGAGGAGCAGTAATTAAAAGTGAACATCAGTTGGTAAGTCGTATGATCTAGATTCTGTGACGCACGTCTTGCAGTTTATTCTTGCTCACTGAGGGCACTGTCAGAAGGCGGGCACACATATGCGTGAGTCGAGGTTCAGTCCACACATTTGTTAGGATTACGAGTAGCAAGAGCTACTATCCTTCCAGCAAGTTTCGACAAAGTGGTGGGCATCGTGTACGTAACCACAACGAATGAAATCGGGTAGTATATAGTCAAGGGATACACATGGCCAAATGATAGGACGGGCAATCTCAGATTAATTCCCATAAGAACTCTTGATACAACAAGACATGCCCAACTGCAATGCGCCAATATCGTTCGTTCCGCTCCATCTTCCTGGAAAGGCCTGTCACTTGAACCCTCTACCTCCAACCGTGGCATGAGGAATTCCACCAAGTTCATGTACACAACAGCCACACAACCTAGTGAATAAAATAAGGGCCAAACACATTTTTTTTCGGTTAAAGAGCGAAAGACATTCATTAAAATTAGGCTCGTTGCTTTAAATTCTAATTAGTGCACGCCGATCGTTACCGATCCTGATTCTAGAGATATTTCGGTAGAACTCCCCAGGCGAACATACATTGGCTTCGTCTCTAAACACAATTTTGGATGTTAAATCCTGTCTTCAGATTCTCAAGGAACGGTTTGGGAAAATGTTTAGCGAAGTTCTCTACCTTGGGCAGTTATATGTTCCAGCAATTGGTATTTGTAACTTTTAAATCTCAAGCGACTTCGAAATGTTTTGTGCACTGTCAATAAAGCATGCATGCTTGATTGTAAGGCAGTTTGTAGTGTCGAATCCTCAGACTGCAAAACAAGCAACTAAAACGTATTTGAACATTATTTAAATGACCGGTTGAGAACTGCGCTCTTATGGATTGTTAGGCAGCTTGTAGTGGTAATTTCTTACCGACGTTTCGGAGCAAATATCAGTCTCACCTTCAAAGATCTGGAACCAGACATTTAAGATGGAACCGACTTCAAGCACCAAGAACCGAACCTTGAAGATACGGCCGACAGGTTGTCCCGAACCCTCGGTAAGGAATTACCACTACTCGCTGCATAATAACCTAAAAGAGCTTAATTCTCTTCTACTTCGCGGCGGAAGCCTAAAATCACGTGTAAATAACCGGTTGTTTGTCAGGGTTCTGTGCCGATGCATCTAGACTCACTGAATACCTTATATCAATTGCAGATGGACATTTTCTGTATGGTTCCCTTCCAAACTCCTTCAGAAATCTCCTATGCACTGTAACCCTGATTTTAAATTGTATTAACAAACCACGTACTTACTTTCTCCACTTGAGACTCCATTTTCCACGACTACTGTGTTAGCGCCACTGGTGGCAAGGCTTGAAAGCTCAAACAGAAGAATTTTAACAACTCGTCACATGTATAGGGTTCATTCCTGCGTCTTCTTGACAAATGTTGCATTAAAATGTTTCTTATTTCGTGTACTTGTTCGTGTTTGAAAGCTGAAGTTACATCTTGCACAGAAACTATAATGTCTCCATTAAAAAGTGTATGCGGTTATAACTGTTTAAGGGAATCATTTCAATATGCAAAAGACGTCAACACGCACTGTGAGAAAAACACGTAGCATTTTAGTGTGAGACAGACACTTACACCGAGCTTTAAAGGGCTAACTGCTGCCATGTCACGAAAGTTACTGAGTCTTAAATCGGTGTCCCCAGAGAGTTTAGAACGCTACCATCCTTATTTCTCTGCATTCAGGTCGTGCAATTCGGCACTAGTTTTTGTCCTACTGGAGAGGGTATTAACACTGTAGAGCACGGTTTTTGAAAAATGTATCATTTGAAGAGAAAAAAAGAAAAAGCTGTGAAATAGACGACATTTTTTGGGCAAAATACAAATACAGCAAATTTCCTTGTTGCCTAAATACATGTAATGAATTCCTAGGGTGTTTTCTTACGTGCGTAGACGTGAAGCGAACGGAGTCTTTAAAAAGCCAAATACCGCACGGCATGGAATGTGATAATTTCAGTAGATCATTTCCTTTCAAAGACACTGAATTAACTTCAGTGTTTACGTAAAACTTAACTCAATAAGATGGTTGTTACATACATGAGATTTAAGTGACAGTCAACAAAGGAACCGTGGCCAACTGCTGTGGTATTTCTAAAAATCATATCTCCGAGAGAAACTGCAGAGTTATGAAGTCTTCATGCAAACATCATGCAAAATTCCATAAAGTTTTATTATGTCTTCACTTAGGAAATTAAGAATTCACTCGGCTGGATTCGAACACACAGATCTTGTGTATCACGTCACAGCTACGGTCGCTGTCAGCAGGAGATCAGTAAATTATTGAGTTACTGTCAATCATACGTAATTCTGGAAATTCCACCTGGATGCATTTTGTCAGAAATATTCCTTAAAATCCACTGTATGTTGCGCGGCAATAATAATTACATAATTGTTTACTGTAACCAGCGCAAATGTCATCATGTTAGTTCCTGCACTCCACACGACTGATTAAGACCTCACTGTTTGCTGTCCCTTCTACACAATTTCCTTCACTTATGTTTTCGTATTGCTAGTGGGCTCCAAAATTTTCACTTCCTACTTCGACAATAATTACTAATTAATTCCACGGAGAAGAGTCCTTCCTCAGAAACTAGGAGTTAATCAGGTGCTCAAGAAATTCCCCGCACTTTATGGAACCAGCAGGTTTATTACGATGTTTACAACAACCCGTCCAGGTAGGCTACGTAAGGACGCACATCATAGTGCTCCTCGTGCGAGCCATGAATGTAAAAGAAGAGTAATAGGTACATCTCCATTCGTTCTTCACCTCGGAACTGATGGAGCAACCTGGTCAACTTCATGCTCCTGTTGTTCTATCCCCAGGGAAAGTAGTCCTAGGTTAAACAGCAGGCTGGGTGGGCCCTAGAAGTTCTGGCGAAGAGAATTTCTTGCACCTCCCCAGGAACCGAACCATAATTCCTCGGTCGTCCAGCCCGTAGCCTAGTCACTGTACCCACTTAGCGATCCCGGCTGTAATTTATCGTGATCCTTGTAATTAATTTTCTGCTTTCATATTGTACTCTCTTCAACCTTACCATATGTACTATTTTTTTCAAAACCTTCAACAATGCTTTCTCATTTCGACTCCGAAACCAATCAACATCCTAGGAAAACTGATCAGGTTGCGGATATGTGTTATTGGTCTTCTGAAAGACTATCATTTTATTAATACCCTGGATGTAGTTAACTGTCAATAACCTTTCAGCACTTCACTGTGAAAGCTTAGACACATTCACAGTTAAAAGTTAAACTATCGTTACCTTTCGCATTCCAAAACATGTGTTTAGTTCCTCACGCCTTCCGCTGTGTTTTAACCCGACTGCGAAGCACTGCAACACACCTTCACTTGTGAATACAGTAGGGTCTTGTTTTACGACGGTTCGTTTTAGGAAGATTCACTTTTGCGACCCTTGTCCAGTCGGACCGAGCACTCCCGACGTGTGGTGTTTCACTGTCGCAACACAAGCTTCCTTTCTCTACTTAGTGCGCTTCTACTTCTTTTCCTGTGTGCGTGTGTTTCTTCTTTTTCTATTTTAGTGCCGTTATTTTAAATTTACTGTGATATTTCCACACATGGCGTCCATCAAAAAAAGAGAGAAAAGAAGGACCTGACGTTACATTCTTTCTTGATGTCTTCTGAACCACGGTCTGGGTCTTCTTCAACAAAGTAAAAAGTTATTTGATCGATATTTTTTCAATTATCTGTGTAATTTTCTATATACTTTATTCATTAAATTAAAACTGTATGTCATAATGTAAAGAAATATTGTAAATTATAAAATTATTGACTAATTTGTTTGGTCCATAAACCTACCTCAATATACACCATTTAAATAGTATTCGTTTTACGACGATTCGATTTACAACCAAACATTCGAGAACGTAACCTCATCGTAAAACGAGATCCTACTGTACTCGCTCACACTGTCCGTGCACTTCCCAACTTCAAAACAACAAACCGTCAATGCGAAGTCTGCTGGTTCCGTCAGAAAGTAGAATTAAACAAGGCAGGCAATGAACTACGTATAAAGTAACATTGAGGCTCTTTTGTTTTGTTGGAGTGTAAAAGTAATAAGTGTCACATATTCTATGTCCGTGATTGTAGTCTTAGTTATCCAGCATGCTCTGCAATATTTTTCCACATTGTCTCATAAATGGTACGATTTTCGAAAAAAAGGGTTTTTGAACATAAAATGTGTGTTGTGACTTCCTCTGCATTTTTCTTCCGAAAAATTTCTCATACTAAGAAGAACTGAGCCAGATATGACCATCAATGTATGCTGGTCTTCATGTAAAGCAGCCGTTGTTCTTGTCGGATTTTAATGAAACTCGAATTTTTCCCGGCAGATTTTCGAAAAACTTAAATATCATATTTCATGAAAATCTGTCCAGTGGGAGACTAGTTGATTCCTACAGACGGACGGACAGATGGATAGAAATTACGAAGCTAATAGTCGCCTTTTTCAATTTTGCAAACGCGCCTAAAAACATTCCCTTTTAGTACAACTGTTAATAGACGAAAGGTTGTGTTGCCATATGTAAGTCCACGATATCCGTTATAAGATATCGAATTTTTCCGCACGTTTTCAGCCGCAACGAAACAAGTGCAAAAAGTAGTTCAAAATTTTTATTTACTACAGAATAAAACACTTCAGACAGCACATAAATTAAATAAATACATTTTCTGGTTGCATACACGCATTTTTTAAGTGTTTATTGCCTATTGAATGTCATGTCTCATATGATATTACATTCACTTATGATGACATATTTTTTAACATGATTTTGTTGAACACACAGTACCTAGGGTCAAAGAAAAGTTTTTCACATAAATCTTGTTCACTGAATATATTTCCAGTAATGTCTATACTAGTTACAATGTACTCTAAAACACGTTCATGAAAGAAAGATAGAAGGAAAGACGGATGGACGCGAAAGGAATACGAAGGAGAAGATGTAAGGAGCTGCTGGATGACATTAAAGAAAAATGGGAAATAGAAAAAGAAAGAGAAGAATTCGCTGTGGTAGAGGCTAGGGACCTGTCATAAAAGAGATTGCAGAATGAATACATTGTTTACGCTTTTCCCAAACGAGTCGTCCTCACCGTCGTACTATCCATGCTCCTTACCGTCCCACAGCTTTCGTAATAACTTCACCATTTAGGTCATGACATGCTGGTCATACCTGCAGGTCACATTATGCACTGCCCAGCATTTACGGTAACGTTTCTAATCCGGCATAGTTAATCTCTATCGCATTGCGAGAAAAGAAATTCACACACACACAGAAACAAATTCAACATTACTCAAGAACACAGGACTATCTTTAAGATTTAATGTACAAACTGAATATCCCAATTACTGCTTGTGGAAGATTAAATCGCCAAGTTACATCTCTGTTTATTTCTTTACATAAACCATTGTGAACACATCCGGTGTTTATTGCCCGTAAATTTGTTGTGAATTTCTACTTGCACAGGCTCAGGACTAGCAAGTCCACTCAATAACGCTATCGAATTCAACTGAACTCTTTATATTTGGACTGAGAGCCTTTCCTAAGTCAAGTAGTCTACTAGTGACTGAAATGGTACAGCCCAACAAATTTGAATGCGCATACGTTAGCCGCCTGCAGTCTAAATCACCTGCACAATATTGCTGACTGACCAATTACCTCCAAAGGCAGACAAATTACACCATGTCCCCTCCATTGCCTTCTCACGTGAATTTCCCACTCAACTACTCCGACTATTCTCACACCACCACAGGGACGGACGGACGGACAGACAGACACTGTGCGAATTATACATACATGTACACTAATAACAATAATACATACATATGCACTAAAAACAATAATACATATATATACTAATAACAATAATACATACTTATACACTAATAACAATAATACATACATCTACATAAATAAAAATAACACATATACACTAATAACAACAATGCATACATATACACTAATAACAATAATACATACATTACACTAATAACAATAATACATACATATACACTAATAACAACAATGCATACATATACGCTAATAACAACAATGCATGCATACACTAATAACAATAATGCCTACCCTATACACTAATAACAATAATACATACATATACACTAATAATACATACATATACACTAATAACAACCTGATTAATCACGCTTGTCGTTACTGAAGGTTCCACAGACATGCCGACTAATCGTTGTAATAACACTGCTGTGAGGATGGACAATAGACACTCCGTGACACTCACCGCCAGCCCCTCCACTAATTATTCTACATGCTGAAAAAAGAGTTGCAGCGTTCTCAACTTTTCCCATTAATAGTTGAACCCACACATTTCCTCACGGCGTCAGGTAACATTCGCTGCCCGTCAATAATTCGATGTAAACTGTAGGTTATGGGCAACACTTTGAACAACCATCTTCTTCTTCTTCTTCGTCTTCTTCTTCTTCTTCTTCACATCCTCCAATCTTTTGAATGGTTGGCAGCTTTCCATCTGGAATTGCTGCACGTCATTCTTTTCATTGCTGTATAACTGTCAGCTGCTGTGTTTCTGGCGACTTGCTTTAAGTATTCTAGTCAAGGTCTTCCCACGGCGTTTTTTTTTCCGGATATTACTCCTTCAAAGACGTTTACTACAAAATCTTTATACTTAAATATATGTCCTAGCCATAAGTGGCGTCTATTTTTTTTTTTTAATTTTTAAAAGTAATATTTCCCCTTTCGCCCTTTAAAAAACTTCATCACTCGTTATTTTATCTGTCCATTTTATTTTTAACATTATTCTCCAGCACCACGTTTCAAATACATTTACGACTCTCTCTTCATTTTTTTCCTAGGGTCCATGCTTCTAATCCATAAACAGCAAAACTCCATCGGACATAGCAATATTAGTGTAGTGACAAGTCGGACAGCAACCACGGACCATGCAGACAGTTTGAGTTGGAGCTGTGCCTACTAACTCTTTGGTGACACTAACATCCACTCGAATATAACACTCTGAACACACCCGCACAGCGGGCACTGATGTCTAATCCAAGCCATCATTTGCAAATTATTACTAATAATGCTGTTTGTACAGATGTTCGCTGTTACACTGCTGCACACTTTGTGACCAACATTCGTTTGTGGATCTAACAGGAACGACGGGTTAACATGGTCTGTAATGACAGCACACAACATCAACGGTATGAGTAATTCAGTCTTCAGCCGCGGTCTAAATGAGAACTTCGGTTTTCAGGGTTGTTAGGCAGTTTAGACTGGTGGTTGTTTATCAACGCTCGGGGGAAACCTATCCAGCCCATCTTCAAGGGTCAAGCAGTCCAAGAAGAATGCCTGTAACACTTTAGATACACAGTTATGTAGGGAATGGTGTGAACAGCGATTGGTTCTCAGATAGCGTTGCACCGAAGGAGAAAAGAAATGAAGTAAGCGGTTTGCTGCTAAACAAAGATGCATGTGGAGACACTAATTTGCATTCTTAGCCAGATATACTTAGGGTAACAAAATGGAGGATAAGATAGGCAGATTGGAAATGTGAAAAAAAAGTGAATAAAATTCTATTTTCGAAATACAGTATGAATAGAACCCTTCTAATAGAAGAGCTTAGAAGGGATAATACAATAATGGGCGTTAATGTAATAAGGGCTGAGGATGTAGACAGAGTTCAGCTGATTCAAAGATAGGTCCATTGGAAAACGTCCGTGGGAAGGAAAATGAAATTTCAACCCCCTCCTCTCCCCCCCCCAAAAAAAAGAAAGGAAAGTCTTTACCTGATTACCAGAAGCCAATACTTCCCCACAAAAAGCTTACAAAGCAGCAGCTAAAACACCGACGCCCTCTCAAAAAATGTTAACACACACTACAATAAAATTTACACTAACTACATACGAGTATTCTCTTCGATTTGATGATTAGGTTCGTGCTCCGGTTAGGTACTGGATTTCGACGATTTTCTCAGTTCGAATCGGAGGGCGGAGAGTGAATTCTTCTTCCTTCACTCAGTGTCTTGCAACACATACGTGGAGTTTATCCGTTCCAAGAAGCTACATACAGTATGTACATTCATTCATCCTGTAGTCTGTCTAAACGCACATCCTTAATCTCTTCCAAGGCGAGTTCTCCACGGCGTGCAATCTAGACCTCACGCGTTTAATTTTCCGTCTCCTCTCTCTTCCTTAAGGTCATCTGGTATGCGCTTACGCCGTCTTCCTCGCCTTCCCGTCACTTCTTCCCTCTATCTTTCCTTCATGAGCCTGCTTCAGTTCCTACGCACGATGAGTCCAATCCTGTTAGCCTTTCCTCGTTTTTACTGTAGGAAGGAAATTCTTTACTTCTTGACAGTATGTAATACATCTTCATTTTTCAAACTGTATATCCACATAAAATACACACATATTCTGCAAAATATGTTATTTTAGAGGGTGAAGAATTTGTATAAAGAAGTGTAGATCTAGACCATTTAGTAGGGAAATCTGTTTGTTTTAGTTTGTGGTTTCCTAGATGACATCGTACAGACTGTTAAGTGTTTGTCAGCGTTCCAGACGGAACTGTCGCTTTCTCTATCTTCAGACTGAGGAAGCGACATTAGCCACTTGCAATGCAACATGTCATACATATCCAGAAGAACAGTCCAAATAATGATCACTTTGGAAACCCGATGTTACAAAAACATATTACTAGTTTATTTTCATAAATTCTCTATCAAATAACGAGATTATCTAAAACGAGTTTCTTGTTCCTCACAGAAACTCCAAGGTGGCTGTATTTAATATTACTATTCACACCTGGCATATTCTTACAATCAATATATCAACCAATAAATGAACTGAATAAAAACAATTCATTAGTCTGTATTTCGCTCCTACATGTTTCGGCCCCGAAGCGCCATCCAACTTTAGAATTGTAATGTGTTAAGCCCTCCAATCTGGGCAGTGTAATACCTGGACAAACGTGCAGGGTTCTTATTGCTTTGATCCAAAATTCCGTGAGAATGGCACCTCGGTACCGAAATAAGTGGGAGTTTAGAACTCGCTATCAATTGTATCTTATTGAGTGCAAGTTTTAGTTGATATACTGATAATAATAATTATAATAATTATTATTATTATTATTAACTGCAATTGGGTTGTCACCCGGTGGCAGTGGTTATTTTACATGTATACAAAACATGAAATCGGTTACTACTGAATTTAATTCGGGAGGGCTACATGAGAAGCATGTAGTGGCAACTTGGAATTTTGGGAACAATCTCAACATTTGTTTAGTAGGTCGGGCTAAGGACTTATCAGCACCCGGGTACAAAGGAAATAAGCGAAGTTTCAGTTTTTTTGAAAACTCAGTAATGTAACAAATTCTGGGCAGCTTTCTTAACAAGAATAAAATGGATAATTTCAGATCTGGGTAAGGCGAGATTTTCATGATCCATACGGTTTAAATTGCGTTCTTAGGCAAATGTAAACAAGTTTGGAATGGAACGAAATTGTAGACTGTAGTGCGGAGAGGAAGGACAGCTTACATACTGCATAGTGGGCCTAAAGTAAGTATACAGTGTATTGTGTATAGTATAGCAATCAATGTATACCTACTTTTGGCACACAGTGTGTGTTAATGAAACCGCCTCTAAACCTTTAAAGACGAAGCGCAGACCGCTCTATTTAAAGACCCAGTCCGTACCGCGCTGTAAACACTTTTCATCTCCGCTATAAAAACCAATCAGTTTATGGTGTAAGTGGCACAAGTCGCTGTTTGTTCTCAGATAAATACAAAACACATAAATACAGTGTGGGCAGAACGTACAGTTGTTGAATGTTAAACTGGTGGTGC
>Ga0136643_10015531_pt1 | contig 11439 bp, 4 predicted proteins | sample TergutLab28metaG_FD_96883 | JGI IMG/M metagenome (GOLD analysis project Ga0136643, IMG submission 96883) | Labiotermes labralis P1 segment gut microbial communities from Petit-Saut dam, French Guiana - Lab288 P1 (version 3) (version 3) | ecosystem: Host-associated > Arthropoda: Insects >...
ACACACACACACACACACACACACACACACACACACACACACACACACATACACACACACACACATATACACACACACACATACACACACACACACACACACACAGATTACAGCTATTTCTTAAATCGAGTCTCTTCCTTACGAAATAACACTAGGCTAACAAATTGAAATGAATAATTTCAGGATCAAAGCACAGTTTCCACTGCTGTCAAAGTTGTTATTGGCATTACCGTAAAATATGGTGACGATAATGAAATCCAAACTTCCTTGGCACTTGTAGTCTGGCGGAATCCTACGTTGCACCGGTAAATACGGTCAGCGTTGCCGCCAATAGTACTCACAATTAGCTACTTGTTAGGTCATAACTGTTTGCACACAGGAATTATTAGGGGAAATAATGTCTGTAATTATTCTCCGCATATAACTTAGAAGTCTATAAACCTGTCACACATCAGAGTGTAGACTGAAACGGTGAAAACGACTGGTGGTTTGTGAACTTAAGACGGTCTCTCCTAACAACTCTGGAATACATAAGAATATCTGGCAAGTCTTTGTATTTACTGTCGACGTTACAAGACAAAACACCGGCAATTAAAATGTGTGACACATTTTAAAACTAGAGACGCACTAGGCAAGATGAATGAATGCAACGAACAGTGAAACTCGCTTGGATCACAGTATCAAGGGACCTGGATATTTTTTCCGCTTTAGACTTTCTTTTTTTAGCACAAATCTTCACTTCTTGGCGAAAGACTTTGCACAGTACGTTTAACTTTGTTTACGTGCTCGGAAATAATAAGCATTAATTTACATTACGTTGTTCCTAAGCGGCACACTTTTCAATCTCTTGAGATGTTTCTTCCTCCTCTCTTCTTTCAGACGTATATTAAAATGTTCTTCACTTATTTGTAATTTATAAAGGTCAAGTTTAAACCTTCTTATTTACTTTTACAAATTTTCCACCTGAGGTGTAAATTCCACTAGGAAAACCAGCTGATTTTTACTTCAACGGGAAAATATTGAAAGCAAGTTTAATAATAAAACTTAACCTAAAAACTTGGACAGTTTTGGAAAATTTTCTACGTTTATAGTAAGATACTAAAGTTGCTAAAGTAGCGGCACCCACCCAGCGGGTGCAGTTAAAACACAGACTATTGCTGCAGCGGTAGATATTGTAATGAGCAGAGATAGAATTGCTCCCCTGGTATACTCCTACATACAACTGTGGCCAGAGTAAACCTTGTCTTTCAGTGTTTAAGGATAATTCTAAAAGAAATGGGTTTCATGAAATTCTTGCTCCTCGTTCCTTTTCCAGCTATACTTTTTTTTTAAACCTATTATGGGTAAGATGACAGAGGATTTTGTTCTGCATTCTTGGAACCAGACAGCATTTCCGACAAAAGGAGATTCCTTTTTAAACCATCTTTCTTTTTAGACAAAAATACTGTGACATTCTTGGTGTAAATATATAACAAAAACAAATTCCTTTTATACCAATTAGAGGCACACAATACGTTAATTACATACATTTATCACCTATTATCTCCTAAATATTTCGCTGTTTGTTTCACCGTTTTCAGGGAGACCACTGTGTATTGTGTTACTTGCTCAAGAACTATAGGGTTTTTGCAATGTCGTTACATCTACGTAATAACATTGCAAAAAACATATAGTTCTCGAGAAAATAACGAAATTGTCTCCCTGAAAATGGTGTAAAAACACCGAAACATGTACGAGGTAATAGGTTATAAATGTATGTGTTTAACGTATTGTGTGCATTTAGTTGGAATAAAAAGAAGAAATTGACTGCAAAAATGCACAAGCTGAAAGCTTCAAAATAAAATAAACAGTCTGTGTGTATAGGCTGATTGTTATATAGTTACATATTGTATTGACAGAATGGAGATGACACACGTTAAGATTCTTAGTGTGAAAGTAAACAGCTGAATAAATTATACGGCCCTAGAATATGCTCCTTTAATACTAATCATTTGCTTGTTATTGTGATTTTCAGGTCGTTTAATGACGATACTTCAGCTTCAGATGTTGCACAATGTCGAATGAAATGTGGAGAGGTAAGTATTTGGAAGAAGGTGGTTGTCTCTCATTCAGAGTATTGCTTGGGTACTTTCCTGGAGAGAATGGAATTCCAAACAGGTACTGTCAGAAAAAAAAAAGTTACGATAGTTACTCCTACACCAAAATGTTGTCACCCGGCCCCGACAAACTATCATCAGCAATAACTGGCACTGATCGGCTTACTTACCCGTACGAGATCCGTCAGCAGAGAGAGACGAAAGGACCAGTCCAACTTTATCTCGTCCTGCACCAGAACGTCCTCAAGCGATCCGCGGCTGCACCACTCCAGCACCAGTGCCGGTCGATTAGGGTCCGTCAGGCATCCTATCATCACGTTCAGGTTCTCGTGTCGTAAACCGTGCATCTGCGGACGGAGGAGACGTGCTCATATCAGGGGTCTAAAGGACTAACTCTCGCAGAATTCTAAATGCTTTATCTATAATCATTCACTAAAATTAACCGTTACGATGGTGACTTCCACGGATGAAACAACGTTAATAATGAGAAATCTCCAATAACTACTATTTCTGGGAAACAACTTGTGACCTTGTTGTACTCCAAATTACGACGCTCGCCTTTAACCTATATATGTACGCTTTTCCCCCTTACATCAAACCATCTACCCAATTAGCCAACGAACAACCAAAAACCTAAGTGTGTGGATATGCATGTAGCGCAACCTGACTTCGCTTACTAAGTTAAGATATTCCCTCCTTCAGAACGCAGAGATGAACTGCTTTACAAATAAAAACTTGAAGTGGGCTTACGCCTAATGCTTTGGCTTTTTGGCTGAATGTTCTGATATGTTTTTAATAAGGACCTGCTTCTGGCGGGAAAGACTCCCATCTGACAATTGCTTCTTCGGTAGGATCTGTGGTTTCGTCTACGTTTAAGGACTTCCAAGAAAAGCTGTAATCGCATTTGTTAATTACCACTGCGATTGCGTCAGAAATCGCTTCGGTTCACGGCCTTCATGATGGACAGAAACAGACCGTAGACGTTCTTTATCTACGGTCTGGCATTTGCCTTAAATTTGGTAAAAACACTTCCTATTTAATTCTTTGTCTACATGTCAATTGGTTTCCTCAGTGACCTCTTCACAAACACACTCAATGTATTACATTCCGTTACGGCAAAAGATATGTTAAAATTGAGAGCCCTGATTTCACAAGTAAATAAGAGAATTAAAACTATCTTTTTTCTATTTTACAAAAGACTTTTAGGTAGAAGCGACAGAGAAAGAATATGGTGAAGTTAGAGTAGCAAGAAATTCCCTCACGTAATCTGCTCGTGCATGCAATATTGGTTTAAACAATTAGTTGTTTTATGTGAACGACACAACTCATTGTATTGTATGAGATCATCTAATTTGACCACATTTTGTGATAAAATACAATTAGTTATATTGATGACATAAAATAACTATTTTGTTACTTGTACAAGCACAACCGGATGTCTAAGGTGAAAAATAATATGGAATTTTGCTTTCATTCCCCAGATCTTTCAACATGTTTTAAGGATACATTATCTCTCTGGTGACAAGAAAGGAAAATTGTTGCTGCCAACAATCACGCAAGTTTGGAGTACTCTTGTTTTAGTGACAGCATGACACGTGACCGCACTTCTCGTCTCGCCATGGTGACGTAGGGCTCAGAAGATACAGCTATCTCAGTTCCGACATACTCTGTGACAAATTTCCGCAGACCACTTGCTAACACTGACTACGTTCGAGGACTTTAAGTACAGATCAATATAGTCTGTCCACATAAAGAAAATAATGTTTTTGAAACAGAATATGGAAACAGCAGGTCCAAAACTTGTTTAAAAATTATCTCGAGGAAAGTACATTTTTTCTCTTTTACACAAATTTTTGTCTGACACAGATAAGCATAAAAATTCAGGGCAAAAATACCACACACTATATATATATATATATATTACCCACATAAAAATTATGAGTACGTCATTCATTCATAAGCCTACGTAAACTATATTGTTACTGAATGTTATTCATTGGAACTATCTTATCCTTTAACAAGCTCATTAATTTATTATTTGTGGCTCATGTTTATTTATTTCTTTCCTACTTATTGCAACACTTTTGCATATATTTTGCGGACTTTTATGCACTTATATTTTCCGTTCGTTGTACGAATATTTTGTCTTACGTAAATTCTAGGAAGTATAGCAAGCAAATTGTAAGTGTGTTGTGAGGTCAACAAATTAATCAAGCGGCATATTTTAGGTGTTTTGTGTATCTCCCATACATCATGACTATCAAGCACAGCTATAATTAATTTACCAGAATAAATAAATACATGAATTATTACGTATTTATAGTCTTTTATGTTTCTAATGTAACAGACCCGTTCACATTATTTACAATTAATGGGAAAATTAATTCCATTCTAAATCATATTCGCTGACTGAAGGAATTAAAAGAATAGGCTTTTCTGCATAAAGGAGGGAAGTTACTGCATTTCCACGAAAGGTTTCATAATAACTGCGCGATGTTCCTGGTGAAGATAAGAGACGTTGGTGCAATCGCTTGAAAATTTACATAAATATTTGCTTTCCTTCTGTAGCATTAGCTTCATCATCTCCCAGAAGCAATTTCTTCTCCCACGGCCAAATTGTCTGCCATTAACCAATTAATATCAATTATTACAGAGTGATACACACAATTGCAATACTTTGTACTTACTCAACATAAGACACAAAACACTTTGGAAGACTACATGAAGTAACGCCTTTAACTAAAGCCATTGCTTCAGGTCGTCACAAAAATGAAACGTAAGAATCAGGGTCACGACAGTTTTAATTTGAGGGCCTGTCAGAGTATGCTATACAGTAGATGAACAAAAGAAACGCCAAGTAAGAAACTTAAGACAGAGAGACAATATTAGTTGATGTGTAAGAAGTCATATAACACAAGCATTAAGAAGGCTTAAACAAGAACGAAACAGAATGGTTGGTTATTTTAGAGTGAGTTGTGTTGGCTTGGTCAGATTCCCAGTGGAATTTCTCTCATTTATTTCCCTCTTAAAAAGAACTTTGGGGAGAAATGGGTCACAAGATGAAATTTGTCCGTATCATACTCTTCTCTGTTCTGTAAGAACTCAAAGTTCCTCTTCATGTCCTGCATGATATCCATTTACTTTCCCTGTTCGGAGATGAGATTTCCAAGCTGCTGGTTTCGAAGTCAAGTCAGCAGAGCCAGATTTAGTTTCAAGCTTCCTGTGTAATAACGAATCTCTCTCGCACGATCCCAGTGACACAGAACATTGTAATGAACAGACGCATCAATGAATTAGCTTTTCACTTAGTACGTTCAGAGCAGTTTAAAATTGGAGAATACTATAAAATTGTAATTATATGTTTCTAATGTTGCGAGAATTAGAGTTTGAAAAGACTGGTTTGGGGAATGATCGAAATTAACAATGACTGCGTAGCATGGAGAGGAATGAAATTAAATAATATAGGTTTTCACTAGTTGTAAAATAAAAAATATAGTGATTTATTGACGGAGGTAAATGGGCCAATAACATATTTACAAAAATATTTAGTCGAATGAGAGGAAAAGTCTTTTAGAACCTCCGTATAGAAAATGTATAATATAAAACGCTTCTCAGAGGAGTGGGATGTAATGGTGTGAAATGCATTCATCTGATATAGGATGCTATAATCAAATTTCGATTTCCAGCAATGTGTGATATTCACTGAGCACAATTCCAAGAAAGGGGTACGCGGTGGTGCAGTTGGTTGAGGCACTGCGCTACAAGCCGGAAGTTCGCGGGTTCTATTGCTGATGGTGTCATTGTAATTTTTCATTGACTTAACCCTTCCGGCCGCACTATGTCCCCGGGTTCGACACAGCCCCTAACAGAAATGAGTAACAGGAACATGTCTTGCGGGTTTAAGGCGGCTGGTGGTTAAGGCTGACAAACTTACCACCTTCATGTGCCGACTCTCCAGAAATTCTGGGAGGCTCAAGCTCCTGAAACTTTTTAAGGGCCTGTCCAGTTGCGTAATGGAGAGCTTTTTTTTTTAACAATTTCAAAAAGGAACCTGCACATGGAGTTAGTAATGTAATGTAGTGCAATAGCGTAGGGCACTATGAAGGCATATATATCCAGTATTTATCATAAATCCACGAAAGTATCTGTATGTAGGGATATGACAAATACGGTTCTATATATTCTTAACTTTGACGCTTGCTAAATGCAGGCTAAATGATAAGTATCGTGCTTTTGGCCACTTTGAGACGGGTAAATGGCGACAGGACGCATTGCAATAGGAAGCTTGAAATCTCAAAGTTTGGTTTTGTCAAGCTGGCGGAGAAGAATTCCTGCCAACACCGGAAATCGAATACCAGTCTTGCAGCGTATAGACTTATCAAAGAATGAGCTAACACAGCTAAAAGGTCTGTTACTGTAGGAGAATAAGTAGAGAGAAAGAACATTAAGGGTCAATTCGAGACTACGGAATATATGGAATGATGATATTGAAATTAACGTTAAACAATAAGTTAATATTACCAAACTGAACGGGTGAAAATCATGGTCTAATGGTGAGTATGATCATGAGGGTGATATATCTTCTCGTTCCACAACAGGGAATGCCACTACAATGCTGGTTAAAAAACTGTAGACTGTTGAGTTACGTCCAACTTACAGAATTCTGCCCTTCAGTGGCTATCATTCTTGCGTCATGTACAGGAAGCCTCGATTTCAAATCTCGGTTATTAGACTGGCCATAATGAGTAAGGTTCTTTGCGGTTTTTCTCAGCACCTCCAGCCAAATTCCGACATAGAACCATCAATTAGATCACGACAGTTTCCTCCCAAATCACTTTCTATTCACAGGTCATCCCATAATTCGATGTTATAAAACCGAAGAAACTGAAATCACTAAATAAATCAAGATTATATTTATTGGTCTATCGCTTGGGAATTATTACGTTATCACTTGGTTAACCGACTATTTGCTTTGCTGCAGCCTTGATGATTTCTTCTCCTTGAATTACTTAACTTCGAAAACGGGCTACGAGTTCACCTGCTGCTCTTATACACAAAACTTCCCGTCGTCTTCTTTTTACAAAGTTTATGGTTTGCATAAGGTGATTTTATAACTTAAGTCTTTTACTTGATCAAGTAGCAAACTAAACTCAACCCATTGCATTACATTTATAGGCTGTATCATGACGGAAACAACGCAGGCCTACGCATCGGAAGATGGATAGAAAACTGATGGTAAATGTCAAACTGGAGGGCTGTGTTGAGAAAAAGAAATTATGACTTTCTAACTTAGCTTTCTCGTGGATACTGGAAAACTTACTTTTCTCTTATCACAATTAACAAAAAAACTATTTATTAATTTCGAATTTCCTATGATTCCAGTGGAAAAATGCATCATATTGCAATTGATATTACATAAATTTCAACATACCTCGAAAGATTTAATCCCCTATCAAGTTACTGTTACAGAAAGACGAATAACAATCATAATAAAAATAACTCGGGATATGACACGAGGAAATAAAGCAGAGACTTTCCGAATTCAAGTCACACTCATTATCACAGCTCACACTCAGTAAATGGCTCTGATTATTCCGTTGTAATTCAGTATGTATTTTATGCTTATGGTTCCGTGCATCGCTGATCTATATTAATAATTGTCCAACGAGATGCAACACAAAGCCATCTATTTATTATTCTGTAAGCTCACTCGACATGTTTCGGGTGTCGACCACACCCATCGTCGGGTGTACACAAAACTGTAACTACAGCCGCCGGCACAGCTCATATTTTTTGTGCAGCTGCTTCCCTCCAACGTGGCCAACTTGGCCACGTTGGAGGGAGTACCAGTACCGGAGGCTATGGTTACAATTTTGTGTACTCCTGATGATGGGTGTGGTTGACACCCGAAACATGTAGAGTGAACTTGCAGAATAATAAATAGACTGCTTTGTGTTGCATCTCGTTGGACAATTATTAATATAGATCAGTATATATTCTTACTTGTACACGCGTCTGTGAAAATTAAGTTCAAGGAATTGCAAAACAAAACACGCAGAGTGGATGTGTATCTGGAGAAACAACTGTGACTACGCTTTATCACGGTTCTTGAGGTCGTGTAAATCCGTAACAGAATCATGTACAGCATGTGACAAGTACAACCAGCTGCACTGTTTGAACAGTAAGCAAAACAAAGCTAACAAGATTCTAGCTATAATTAAAGCCCCTACCAAACGAACGTGGAATTGTTAATCAGTCACTACAGTGTGTGTTCTGGGGAACAGAATCAACTTTTCGGATGATTTTTATCACATAATTACCTGCTTAACTTTAAATACTTACACCAGTATGACTGGCACAAGCTGTTCGATATCACCATGTTATCATCAGTGTCAGCACAACACAAGTTACAAGTTACGTTAATCGCTTAATCATTGGCTATTATAACATTTAAGAATTCTCCCCCTCGCCCTTACATTGCCTTTAAATATTTTGTACGCTTATCAAATAAAACACAGAATATTTCCCTACATAAGGATACTTTTTCTATTGTACAACCAGAATTTTGTCTGTCTGAATATGACATTTTGTATGGAATTTATGTGACTTTTAGTCAAAAATTATAAATGCATTTTCTACACTACGTAATAATTAATTATGCAACAAAACACACATTAGGAGAGTGCCAGGGGATTGCCTTCTGTTGTTCGTCGGATCGCTAGCTGGAATTCAGTATGTAGCAGGAAGGAACTGCGACCGGCCGTCGAGACACAAGTTTTTCATTGTTTTCCTCTGGCATGAAGCAAGTGCCGAGTTTCCAATTTGAAGTTGCTTTTGCATTCTTCGCATGCATTCCTCTCCGTTTAAATTTATCAAATTTCTTTTCCAGATTGCGCAATTCAGAATTACGTAACAAACAAATCAAAATTCGGCGACTCATATCATGCCCCTACGCCTCACCATTCTAACATCGCATTTTGAACTTGTCTTCACCAGTCAGAAGAAGTGAACGAAGCCTGGGAACTCTCTTAAGGACTGATGTTCTTTATGCCCCAAAGCAAAATGGCTTCCTATTTTGTCTACTCCGCTAGTATTCCTTACGTCTCTCTATCTCCCTCCCTCCTCCACCCTCTATTTTCAGTCTTCAAAGAGTTTATTTCCTTAATACATCCTCTTGAATGACACTTATACCCCTAAATTAAGATACCTTAAAGTACAGATGTTTACAAATCATAAAGTCTTAAATACCAATGTCTGACGCGGCTTCATATTCCACCAATATATTAATTCACTGGAATATCCCACCACTGCCAGAAATTTTCCGTAAACATTATGGATATTTCGTTTCAAACGGTTAACAAATACACTTAAAGAAAACCATAAAAAATTGTCTATTTTCTCGCTCATATTAACCTTAAAATTTGGCACACGATCTAAATCATATTTTAGTTCTTATTCCGACAACCACCTCTCTCCTCCTCCTCCTTCTTTTTGCCAATACTTTATTCCTTTCTTCTTGGTGGCTCCAGGGAAAAACAGGCCTATTCCGGCTCTGTATGTTGCTGCATCCACCCCAAGGGTTGCTTCGCTCTTAACACAACACGACAGCTTTGTGGCTGGATAGAACTCAAATCCAGAAGGTATTCTTGATAATATATAAAATTATTTGGGACTTTTCTGTATGCTGAGTATTTAACAAAATAAAAATACAAAATACAATATGATATGTTCCTTTATTCCTGAACATCAATTCAAAATATCTGTGGACATCCTGTAGGTGCAAATCAGTTTGCACACGAAATATCGGTGTCTGTATACACCCAGTCTTTCTATTCAAATCGAACGCGTCGTATATATTTCCATGCTAATAGTATAACGGGCCGTAAATAAAGAATATGAAAATATTAGGTTGATTAAACTGGCCCAGAATATACTTCAGTTTCCGGCTGTTTGGAGGACAGCAAGGAATGTTTTGGCTTAATAAGACATACAGATCCCGTTTAACTCAGAGCTACTTTCGACTTTTCAACTACGTATCTACTCCATGGAGCTGGTTCCTTGGATATACTGACACTCTGTAAAGCGGCCGTATTTCGATGCGGGGGAGTAGCATTCGAGTAAAGTTTACGGCGCCACGTTAAATATGCTCTAGAATTATCCCAGTGACTTCAATCCAGAACATCGCGGCCGGGACGTGAAATGAATACTTAAGTGTAATAATATAAAATTACACACAGAAGGATGTTTTTATTAATTGCAGACCCAACATGTTTCGTACCATGTACACTTTTGGTATTTTTATATTATCATACTTGCGCATACGGTCACAATTTGTCACAAAATACTAAGTACGTGTATCTGAACACATGTATCACACAGGGAGTGTGGTTACATCTTAACGCAACAAGACATGCAATTTAGGACATTTCAACTAACAAATAGAAGCTTTCTCGAAACCATTGTTGTAGTGAAAAAGCAATAAGTATTACATATTCTGAGTGCGCGTCTGTAGCCTCAGTTTTCCAGCATGCAAAGCGCATGCGCCATATTGTCATCTACGGCTTGTCTGGCTCTATTATAATTTTCCACATCATCTCACAAACGTCACGATTTTCGAAAAAAAAAAGTGTTTTGATTTTCTTTACAACTTTTGTCTGACATATTCCTCATCTTAAGAAGAACTTAGCCAGATATTATCACAAATATGCATTAGTCTTCATGTAGAGGGCATGTTATTTGTTAGATTTTAATGATACTTGGATTTTTTCGGCGAATTTAAAAAAAAACTCTCAAATATGGAAGTTAATGACAACCCGTCCACTGGGAAACGAGTTGTTCCAAGACAGACAGACAGGCAGGCAGGCAGAGAGACAGACAGACAGACATGAAGAAGCTAATAGTCGGTTTTCGGAATAAAGGGCTTAGATATTAATCCTTATGCCACACAAGCATTCTCGGGCTAGTACTACGCTCACTGATAAAACTTCTTTTAATTATTACTGCAATACACGTAGTTCACACACCAACAAGTGCACTATTTATTAACTTCGTTGAAAGTTTTATATTTACATTAAAATACACAATAATATCGCTCGAAGATGTTTCAGTCTTCAATGACCATCATCAGGGATCTTTATCTGTAACTAACTAAATTTATATTTATGTTAAAACACTCCTTAAAATTGCGTCTTTATATATATATTAGGTGATGTGGCAGCATGTCGTAGAGCGGCATGTGTGTTGTGGGGGGGGGGGGGAACCAACAACAACAACAAATATAGGGATAGTTTAGACAGTACAGTCACTTGCTACGGGCGTGGCGAACGGCATTCGATTCCCGTCA
>Ga0136643_10015532_pt1 | contig 11438 bp, 6 predicted proteins | sample TergutLab28metaG_FD_96883 | JGI IMG/M metagenome (GOLD analysis project Ga0136643, IMG submission 96883) | Labiotermes labralis P1 segment gut microbial communities from Petit-Saut dam, French Guiana - Lab288 P1 (version 3) (version 3) | ecosystem: Host-associated > Arthropoda: Insects >...
CATGCACCATCGTATGCTACCGTCAAAAACTGGGTGGCCCAGTTTAAACGTGGTGATTTTTCCACCTGTGATGCACCTCGTCCTGGACGACCCACAACAGTGACCACACCGGAGATTATTGATCAAATTCCCGAGCTGATCTTAGAAGACCGCCGGATTTCGGCTAAATCAATAGCTGAGAAACTGGGCATCTCACGTGAGCGGGTTGGGTCCGTCATTCATGAAGATTTGGACATGCGGAAGCTCTCTGCAAAGTGGGTCCCGAAATGCCTGAACGCGGATCAAAAACGTCAATGCTGCCAGTCGTCTGATCAACTTTTGGAATCTTTTTGGCGGGATGAAAATTATTTCCTGTCGCGATTGGTGACCATGGACGAAACCTGGTTATATCACTATGACCCGGAGACAAAGCAACAATCACCCCGCCCCAAAAAATTCCGAGTGCAAGAATCCGCTGGAAAAGTTCTCGCCTCGATTTTTGGGAACAAAGACGGCATTCTCCTCATTGATTACCTTCCAAAGGGCCAAACTATCAAAGAGGAGTATTATTCATCTCTCCTGGCGCAATTGAAGGCCATTTTGAAGGAAACACGCCGCGGGTAGGTCACCAAGGGGGTCTTGTTCTTTCACGTCAATGTCCCGGCTCACCGGGCACTTGTAACCCAGAAGAAACTGGCCTACCTGGGCTTCCAATGTCTTGATCACTCGCCCTATTCTCCGGATCTGGCTCCGTCGGACTACCACCTGTTCCCTGGACTGAAAAAAAATTGAAAGTTCGCCATTTTTTGTTCGACGCGAAGGTCATTGCTGCCGCGGAGACCTGGTTGGACTGACAACCTTCTGAATTTTTTTTTTGAGTGGCTTGCAAACGTTGGAGCAACGGGCTAAGAAGTGTACTGAGCTTCGTGGGGAGCATGTTGAATAAATCCCGAGTTCGGTTGCAGTAGCTTGTTTCCTTCCCGGTCGGGCTAAGGACTTACCAGCACTCCCTCGTAGAAGAGTCCGGGTAGGCAAACATACGTCTCACATGCTTCCTATAAGAAGGTTTTAAACAAGGAGGTACTTTATCGCCATTGCTTTTCAACTTTGCTATAGAGTACGCCATTTGAAGGGTTCACGCAAACCAAGATGGCTTGTAATTATAATGTACACACCACTTCTAGTTTATGCTGATGTTAATATATTGGGAGGAAGCATGCATACTATAAAGAAAAACACAGAAGCTTTGGTAGTTGTCAGTAAGCAGACTGAACTAGAACTAAATGCTGATAAAACTAAGTACATGGTAACGTCTCAAGACCAGAATGCAGGACGACGTCACAGTATAACTACTGATGATGTCCCTTTGAATGGGTGGAAGAGTTCAGATATTTGGGAACAACCTTAACGAATCAAAATTATATTCAGGAAGAAATTACGAGCAGATTGAAGTCGGGAAATGATTGCAACCATTCGGTGCAGAATCTTTTGTCTTCCAATATGCTATCCAAAACTATAAAGATGAAGACACACAGAACTATAATTTTGCCTGTTGTTTTGTATGTGTGTGAAACTTGGTGGATCATATTGAGGAAGAAACATAGGCTGAGGGTGTTTGAGAACAGGGTGCTGAGGAGAATATTTGGACCTAAGCGAGACGAGACAACAGGGGAGTCGACAAAACTACATAATGAGGAGCTTAATGATCTGTAATCACCAAATAGTATTCGGGTGATAAAATCAAGAAGAATGAGATGGGTGGGGCATGTAGCACTTATGGGGGAGAGGAAAGGGCATATAGGGTTTTGGTGGGGAAACCTGAGGGAAAGAGATTACTTGGAAGACCCAGGCGTATATGGGAGGATAACATTAAGATGGATCTTCTGGAAATGGAATGTGGGGGCATGGACTGGACTGATCTGGCTCAGGATACGGACAAGTGGCGGACACTTGTAAACGCGGTAATGGACCTTCAGGTTTCATAAAATGCGAGGAATGTCTTGACTAGCTGAGACCTCCAAGATCGTGACAGTCTCTAATAGCCGGAGCCGGATTCTTAACACGCTTCACAAATACTTTATAGCGCTCCCTATCACGGAGGCTGTAAACTCGACTTCTTTATCTGCCTTTACCATACCAGGCTCAGTTATTTCAAACAGTACACAAAAGCTGAAGCTTCTCAAGGACTTGTTACTAGCTTATATGCCTAGCGTTCCTACGATACGCCTAGCATGGACAAACCTTGCCCTAACTGGTGTAACAACACGTAAAGATTGGATGGCCTACTTCTGCTCCGTTTACCGCTGAAGAATTGTGATATACCATCAAGAATAGCAAACGTGCAGTACACTAGTGTTCAAAAGGAACTAAATCCATGGACCAGAGTGGTTTCTAAGAAGACGAACAGTGGCTCAGCTGGTCATAAAATTCCCTGTACTTTATGGAAGGTGGAGGTTATTCATTACACTGACAAGAGCTCACCAGTGGAACCTGTTCCGAGCCAAATTATTCAAGTCCAAGCACACAAAATCGTGATCTGTTTCCCCAATATCAAATTTAATAAAATCCTCTCATCTATGTCAACTCGCTACACTTCTGCTTTCCTTATATACTTCATGGCGTGGCAAGGGTAAATTTTACCTTCACCTTCTATGCCAAGGTCTCCCAATGTGTACGACATGTACCGCCAACCCTAACTTACCTGATTGTAAACACCCAGTAATCTGACAGACATGAGACCTAATTAACAATAAACTTCACTAGGCCTAAAGCATTATGTAGTTTTCTTAGTCCTCTGTTTATTTTCTTTCTCGATTCGTGATAGCCCAGTCAGGATAGCGACCAGGCTACGTGCTGGATAACCGAGATACAAGATTCGATTTCTGACAGAGGCAGAGGTTTTTCTCTTCTCCAGAGTGTCCAGACCTGCTCTGTGGCCCTCCCAGTTTCCTGTCCAGAGGGTATCTGGGGATCCCCCTTCTTGGATAAAGTGGCTGGGACATAAAGTCTACCGATCATCTCCACTAGAAGCAAGCTCAAGATTGTCATGTACTATGCCTACAATCCCCCGTACGCCTCAATGGCGTGTTGCATACTAAGCGCAGGGATATTTTTCCTTTGCATTTTTAGATACGCCAATATGTATTTTGCTTAATACTCTGTTTTCAAAGATCCTTAAATTTGTTCTCCCTTTAGTACTGAAAACTCATTTTCACACCCATACAAAACAAGAAGCAAAGCGACAGTTCTGTGTACGGTAATCGGTATAGCGACTGCTAGGTTACAGGCTGAACGACCGAGGACTGCTAGTTCGATTCTCGTCAGGGCCAAGATAAATATCTCTCTTTTCCAAAGCGTCTAGACCGACTCTGGGGCCCACCCAGCCTCCTATTCAATTTTGATGTTTCCCCGGGGGTTAAGTAGCAGGAATGTGAAACTGACCTCTCACCTCCATCACGAGCCAAGGTTGAAAATAAATGGATATACCTCCGCTCCTCCACACACTTTTTTTATGTTCACAGCGACAATTTTACGTTTATCCTTAGCTTTTTAGACAGCCAACGGGTATACAAGAGGTGGCACAGTTGTTAAGGTGCTGTGCTACAAATCGGAAGTTCGCTGGTTCGATCCCAGCTGGTGTCATTGGAATTTTTCATTAACATAAAATCCTTCCGATCGCACTATGGCCCTGGGGTCGACTCAGTCTCTAATAGAAATGAGTACCAGGAGCATTTCCTGGGGGTAAAGGCGGTCGGTGTGTAAGGCCGACAACCTTACGACCATACTGTGCTGTTGTCATGAAATCTGGGAACCTTAACTTTCTGTAACCGTCTGGGCCTGTCCAGGCCTGTAATGGGATTGCTTTACATTTTTTTTAACGTGTACATAAACAACCTGAATGGTTTGGTAACAGGCGTTCCCCAGATTTAATCAGCTCTTAATTTCTTCTCGACCATAATTTTGATTTGTTATGATATGTGTCATACGCTCGTATTGAGACTTTGCCATTTCGTATTTTTATGTCATGATCGTGTACTGCATTCTGGTAACGACACATGAACGTATCGTAAGTAGCTTTCGAAACAGCATATGTTACATAAATCAGCATTACGTCTGAATCGGTGCAGACTGTCCCCTTCAGACTCCTAACCCGTGGAGAGGGGAACAAAAAACCAACAAGAATTTTATGCACTTTCGTTTCGCTACTAAACTGCTTAACTGACACAGTGTAGCAGAATGTTTATGGAGAAGACAATGGCTCGTTGCTCAGCTAGTCTGAACCAAATTAAGACACTTCATACCTCCCTACCCCATTTGAAGATCAAGTGTAATGTTATCCTCCCATCAACCATGACAGTCTCTTTCCTTCAGGTTTGCCAGCAGATGTTATTTACCCACAACACTTCTATTTCGCGCCTGCTACATGCCTCGCCCATTTTTTTCCTCTTTTGTCTGACCATCATCTTGTTCAGCTGTGTTTGTGTCAGCAAGAATCACGTTTCAGCACTGGCTCCAGTGTCCGTACGTTTCCTAACTGAAAATGTTAAGAGCATATAATATCTCGTACACGACACAGAACAGACGAACACAGCAGACCGTCAGCCTTCACACAGGAAGTAGCGGCACCTTGCTGATGTACCGCCCACATTTTCCTACGTATGCAAGAAATACTTCTAGGAAACGGATTGCAAGAGAGGTGCCAACTGGACAAGTCCAATTGAAACGGGGAAGTGCTGATACCGAACACGGATTATATCAGACACTACAATGCATGTTATAACCTGCCAGCTGAGCACGTCTTAACAAAGGTCGATGGATACTATCCTACGATAGTTGCATCTGGTCATTAATTAATACACAGTACAAACAGTTAATGTTTAGGCAACGAGGTGGGTATTTAGATTTTTGCGCGTGCTTTATGTAAGAGTTAGTACTATTTGACAGAAAAAGATAAAATTATGAAATAAATGGCATTTTGTGGGAAATTAAATAGAGATTATGTAGCTTTCTTAAAAATGCAGTAAATTTTCTTGCTGCCTTAAACATAGAAAATTAAGTTACAGGCAGCGGATCCCGGTGGCTGCGCGGTCTGAGGCATGGGTCTGCGGCTGCTCTTTTGGTGGCATTGCAGGTTCGAATCCCGCCGAGGGCATGGATGTCTGTCTGTTGTGAATGTTATGTGTTGTCTCTGCGACAGGCCGATCCCTCGTACAGAGGAGACCCACCGAGTGTGTGTGCTGTGTCACTCAGTACAACAAAAATTATCTACACCTACAATGAGTAGGTAGAAGAGATCAGACTAAGAAATAAAGAAGAAAAAAAAGGAGGAAGAAAGAAAGTTAAGGTGTGTTTCCCTACGTGAGTTATCACACGTGGTACGCAGGTACTGAAAAGGTTTCTGCACGCCACTCCAAAGAAATATATTCTTGACTAAAGGTAAAGCAGTCCCGTTACAGACCTGGAGTGGCCCAGAGGGTTCCAGGAAGTTAAGGTTCCCAGATTAAATGACAACAGCACAGGATGGTCGTAAGGTTGTCAGCCGTACGCACCGGCCGCCTTTAACCCCAGGAAATGCTCCTGGTACTCATTTCTGTTAGAGGCTGATTCGACCCCAGGGCCATGGTGCGATCGGAAGGATTATGTCAATGAACAATTCCAATGACACCATCTGGAATGGAACCAGCGACCTTCCGATTTGCAGCACAGCGCCTTAACCACTGTGCTACCGCAGATATTCTTGACTATCAAAGTTTATTATTCACCAAAGAATGCACAATGAATAATAAACTTTGATGGTATCAAGATGCACGGTACAAATGTAAAAATTATATATATATTCTTGACTGCTTGACCCCTGAAGATGGCTACAGGTTGTTCGGAAACATCGGTTACCAACCACCAACGTAGGCCGCTTAACGTCCCGGAAGTACGAAGGCCTCAGATATATTGCATGTTGAAATGTTAATAAAACATTACTGTATGAGGCTGTAAAATATATATGTGCATTTGGTTAGCCTTCAACATAAGAAAACACGAATAGTTTACACCGTTTTGAGGAACACCACATTAAAAACACTAAGAGTAGTCAACCTATATAGTGTCGGTGCGTGACAGAACATAGAATCTAGAAGCTTTCTGGCCAACATAATCAAGCTCACCGCTACCATGACGAACGGACCCCATCCTGGAAATCGAGGGTTGTGGTAAATTGAATTATTGAATATGAACTTACACTCGCCGTTGTACCTGATATTGCTGACGTCTTTATCAAGGATACTCGGAACAGCTAGAAAAATTTCGGAATGTCATGTCATAAACAACGCAAGTGTGAACTGTGTGTGGTCCGGTAAGACGCCTTCTTCATCTCCTTAAGTTTTTGCACGCGCTCTTGGCTTCTCTTGCTTCGTTGCTCCCCATTGACGATCACTGCAACTAGATGTGCCGTATCTCGCTCTAAGTTTATCCGACTCGCGTACTAACCAAAACTGCTCCTTGCACGTATATTACCGGCCATGCATACATTTCATAAGTCTGCCTACATTTCAGATATTAATAACATAACTACACAGTTCGATGTACTTAAGATATGACTGAGAAGAGAGTAGTGACCAGGCACGGGGTGTAAACTCTGTATCCTAATATGACGGAAATAAATCCCACCCATGGAGTCGCCTTCTCCACAATTTCCTTACCGGAAGCTGACCCCAGTCGCCTGTAACCTTGGCCGAAAGCGATTGGATATTGGATGATGGCCAATACAGGCCGAAACATGTAGTTGTTTCCATCACAGTCATTAAATACACCTCAGTGATCTAGTTGTGTTAGACTACATACCTTTTCCTAGCATCGTTAGACCAGCTGAATTTTCCCAAAACAAAGCAACCAAATCAACAGAACGGTGTCTAGCCCGTTTCCAGCTACACCAACTTAAGATTTCCGTGATTTTCCTCAGTTAGAAGGCGAATCCCAGGGTATATTAAAAGGCAGGGCATGGCCCACATCCGCCCCAGTCGCGGACACCTTCAGCCAAAGTGATTCCCCGCCAGATGGCGAACGTTTTCACCCCAAGGCTAGCACACAGCCGCACCGTTAAAACTTTCATCTACATCTATTAATGAAAGCATGCAAAATACAGCCGTACCGTAAGATCTTATAAGTAAACAAGACTGGCAATATACGCATAAAAGTAACACTGAAGCGCGTTCGCCAAACCATTGTTGCCGTGGAAAAACCGCAAGTGTTAGATATTCTGCGTGTGTGTCAGTAGCCATAGTTACCCAGCACGCAATGCGCATGCGCCGTTATTATATTGTAACCTGTGGCCTGTCCGGCTCTACCATATTTTTCCAAATTATCTCATAAAAGGAACGATTTTCTAAGAACGTTTATTGAATATAAAATGTGTTTTGATTTTATCTACAACTTTTGCCCGAAACATTTCTCATTCTAAGAAGAACTGAACGAGATATGATCAAAAATGTATATTGGTCTTCATGTAAAGTGCCCTTTTCCCCGTCAGATTTTAATGAAAGTTGAATTTTGCCGACAGATTTTCGAAGAATACTCAAATAACAAATTTCATAAAAATCCGTTCAGTGGGAGCCGAGTTGTTCCACGCGGACGGACGAACAGACAGACGCAACGAAGCTAGTAGACGCTTTTCACACTCTTGCGAACGCGCCTAAAACGCTGGATCATGCCCGCCCCCCTGCCCCCTCCGAAAAGTCCTACTGGCGCCCTGCTGTGCCGTCATTGATATCTGACATTACAGTCCTATTACTTTATGACGTATGCGCGTGGATCAGAATAGATTCAAGAAAGTCTTTAGGGTTATCATCAGTTCCACGCAGGAAGTATAAACAGGGCGCTTGTGTCTGTTGCCTTTGCTCACGACGATCTGTTAATTGGCCGTTACTTTGATTTGATGCGGAAACAAATCCGTTTTGATGTATTTTATCAATCTACATATATAGGCCTACATACACCCATCGCACTGCAAGAATCTGACAGTATGCCAGATTAGAGGTTCTCACAACGATGCTTATGACGTTCCGAGCCCTCTGGGGTATGACGCCGTATAGCTTGGTACTTAGGTACCAACAATTCGGAGGAACGTCCTGCCTCCAACTTCAGGGTAGTCCAAAAAAAAAAAGATGGAGGCAACACGCGCCTCGTAAATGTTGACAGGCCTACCTATATCCCAGGGATGCACAAATTTTTCAAAACTGTAAAAGCCACATCAAAATTCTTTGCGCCAGGCATGTGACACGAAGCAGAGTCAGCCACCGCAAAAAAAAAATCATATCCCAGAAGAAGAGAATCGTAATCATAAATTGTAATATTTTGTTTGTTACTTACGACATGGAAACCTATTTCAAATAAATGTCAAAGACACCGATGCGTCCCATATTTTATGTTTTGGTCGCAGTTAAATTTGAGATTCACGCAAAACGTACGATATAAACACCTGGTACGTTAGCCCGATAAATTTTACTTTGGGATTCTAAAAACCAACATTCACCGAAATCCGTCATTTGCTTTCGGAGATGACGGTTGCACGCAGACGTGACTTTCACGTTGTGCCTTCTTTCTGAATTTTAGGCAAGGAACTTTTAATGAAGCTTCGTTACTGAGTTACACTTTTGGGCGAGAACACGAAACGAGGTAGCAGTATAAGGTAAAGTTATCCCTGTGCACGCCTTGGCGGCGTGTGGGGAACTGGAGGTATAGCGCCACTCATTCCTAACAACAGTCTTAGGCGGTAAGTGGTTAGCTTCACGCCCTGGCCGATTTGCCCCCGGGGAAATAGCTCCTGGTATCCATTTAAAAGACTGCGTCGCTCAAAGCAGGTATTAACTCTGCGTTGAAAAATCCCTTGCCCCTGACGGGCGAAACAAAAGGCAGGATTCTCGTTCCTGAGCTACTGAATGTCACAGAGAGGGCGGTTAGACGCGATGTAACATGTGCTGATTTTGTTTGTGTGGAGGATGGACGATTTTTTATCCTTGGGTGGGCGGTCTAGGCTCACAGCCAAGGGCGTTGTTGGACGGAGCACTGTTCCGACGTCCCCGTTTATCAAACGCGGACTTGGATTTACGTCGTACTCTGTCCATTCCGCACAATCACAAATAAACACAGGGTATAACCTAATTTCCCATGTTAATTAGTAGGGAAACGTAACATAAACGAGTTTGGGTGCCTAAGATCTTTCTTTAGAAGCAGGAACGAGTGGGTTTATTTACTTATTTAAGGTTTATTTAATGATGCTGTCAGCTCAGAATGCATAGCATCGAATGTTACAGTGATCAGTTAGTGATGAGTTGGGAAGTCTGTGGAAGAAAGCGGTCGTGGCCTATTTTGAAGTACTATCCGCTTATTACGCTGGAGAAACTGAGGGTCGCCACTAAAGACCTCAGTCACGATTGCTACGGGCTCCGAATTTGAACCCCGAAACTTCATAACAGGAAGCACGACCGCTGAACACTTGACTGCGACGTACCATTGGTTCAGTACATCAATGAGGGTTCAGCATGTCTCCAAACACGAAACTTTCCTACAATCTGATGAGTGAGAAGCATCATTCCGATATTGTTACTGCCCCCCCCCCCCACTGCCTTTCAAGTAGATATTTGCGAAGATATTCCCTCACCTAAATCACGTAAAACGGCGAGGTGGAGATACTGACTGCGGAGTTTGCAGTTGACCTTGGCAATGGTTTGAGCTGGGAAGAGCGACCATGCCTTGTTTGTGGTCAGTAAACGATATATTCCAGGTAAAAATAAATTGGGTTGAAGTACACTTGTACACTTTCTGCGGTGTTTTACGTGGTTTGAGCTGTACAAACTACGTCATGCAGTGACAGAGACTCGTGCTTTACAGGGGATCGACATGTATTCCGTCGACCGTCGTCGTGAGTGTTATGGGACTCGACCCACGCCGTGCAGGTCAACTGCATTCTCCTGAGTAAGCGACTTTACGTGAATTCCTTCTTTAAGTCCATGCGACTTCTTGCTCTGCGTCGGTATGCAATGTATCTGTTCGGCGCAGGTCAGAGAAACCTGCCCGCGATATCTAGTGCTGTGGTCTGTTTCAAGGTCTTTCGGACCGCGAGACGGACAATGATGTGTACTACCTGCGCGTTTACTGCCGGGAAAGCGACAGTTGTCGGTAATTGAAGTCTGTGATAGAAGTATGACTCAGACCGTAATGTAAGTCAATAGGCCCAGATGCTGCGGAATTCAAAAGAAGTGAATCAGTGAATCAGTGCCAGCTGTTCCGCTGGTATTTTACTGCTTCAGGCGAAGCAAAGTCAAGTAAACTGATTGTTGAAGAATAAAAGACCAACTTGATGTCACTTGTTATTTTATTTCACTTCTTACGTGCTTAACATGTTTCGGACATTAATATACCCATCATCAGGAGCTTGCGACTATTCTGTTGAATTACCACATTGGTATATTGTTCTTGGTTCGATGTGTGTTGGAGACTCGGTGTGGTTGGGATGGAGTGGTATCCGTGTTGCAGGCTGAAGCACAACAGGTTGAGCACATAAGAAGTGAAATAAAATAGCAAGTAACATCAAGTTGGTCTCTTATTCTTCAACTATCACAATGATGCACGGTCCAATAAACACAAGATTCAAGTAAACTGGTTCCTTGCAAGCCACGAAGCCATATGTGGGAAGGAGGTATAGCTTCATTCGAACCCGGCACTAGATGTGAGTGGTCAGCTTCACGGCCGTTTTACTCCTTGAAATCAGACATCGGTAACCACTGGAGGCTGAGTGGGCCCCGATGCCGGTCTGGAAGCTCTGGGGAGGAGATAAATTTCTTACCCCTGTCGGGAATATAACTACGAATTCTGTGAGTTGTCCTGCCCGTAGCCAGTCACATTATCGACTGAGCTATCCCGGCACCGAATGTGTGAAGCATGATGAACAGAACGGTGAATGGCTACGGGCTGAACATCCGGAGTTCGGTTCTCAGCAAGTCCTACCACATCCACACCATCTCTGGGGGCTATAGAGGTTAAAGCGGCCGCAGTATGAAGTATATCACATCCATTCAGCGCGGAGGATAAGAGGTAGTGGACTTAGCACTTCCGCTAACCGTCCGTCTTCATGGTATGGTGTACAGTATTAATTGGTATTAGTGAATGCAGTGGGAGGGTGTGGAATGGATCCGTCTGACTCAGGTAGCATTAGTAGCGGACTTCTGTATTTTCAATTGTCCGAGCTTCAATGCTCTAGATCAGTCCCGTTACAGGCCTGGAGTGGCCCAGAGGGTTCCAAGAAGTTAAGGTTCCCAGATTTCATGACAACGGCACAGGATGGTGGTAAGGTTGTCAGTCTTACGCACCGGCTGCCTTTACCCCCAGGAAATGCTCCTGGTACTCATTTCTGTTAGAGGCTGAGTCGATCCCAGGGCCATAGTGCGATAGGAAGGATTTTATGTCAATGA
>Ga0136643_10015533_pt1 | contig 11438 bp, 11 predicted proteins | sample TergutLab28metaG_FD_96883 | JGI IMG/M metagenome (GOLD analysis project Ga0136643, IMG submission 96883) | Labiotermes labralis P1 segment gut microbial communities from Petit-Saut dam, French Guiana - Lab288 P1 (version 3) (version 3) | ecosystem: Host-associated > Arthropoda: Insects >...
AGTTTTTAGTACTCCTGATGAGGGGTGCTGTGACACCCGAAACATGTAGAGTGACTTTGCAGTGAATAAATATCTGCATACTGTTGCATCTGGTTGGATTTTTATTAACATTGAATTGTGATGCACGGAACCATGAGTTAGAAAAGATTCCATCTCTCAATTAGAGCTAGAACGGGTATAACTTACAGTGTAGAATAGTAGGATAATTAGTGAATGACACCTGGAAAAGTGTGGGTGGAAATTGTCTTCAAATATTGTAAGGCAATAATTGCCTAGAATGACTAAGAGGAACCACGAAACATCGTATTCAGTGTAGTCGGTGTTTCGACTAAATTTCGACGAAGAAACTGCCAAATACTTGCTCGATTAAAACAATTAATAAGCACATGTAGTCCTACAGAATAAATACAAATGTTTTCTTAAATAATATTAATCGAATAACGCCTGTATTTCACATATGTTGAAAGCTCAATGTATTGTTGTAGATATATTCCCACCGCCTAGAATAAAACATATATTTACCTGCATCTAATAAGAATTTATTTTCCCCAAATTAATTTTAAAAGTTTGTCTGAAAGACTTCTCATACTTAAGTTTTGTAAAGTTTTCTAAAAAAAGCTAGAATTTAATGAACGTCATATGAAGAGGCCCGAAATCTTAAAGTGTAGAATTTCATTACCAAAATTTAAACGAAATCCGCTCAGCAGTTCGGAAATGAAGTGTGAGAATTGAAAGATAGAGACTCCCTATTTTGTATTCATTTTATTCAGACTTTGCAAAAAAAAAAGTGTTTAACGAGGGAGACGACCGATGTGTAAACATTTTATCTAAAAAATAACCACCAATAAACTACAACCAACCAATTTCTTTATAAAATTACGTTTATTAATCCAAATGATCCAAAACTAAAATGTTAAGTTACATTTCTTTAGGTTTTACGTTTCAAATCAGGTGTGTGTAGAAGTTTGTGAGTGTGTTATTGATTAGTTTACAAACACATGCAGCGTAATTACACAAAACCCTTATAGGGCACTTTTGTATTATCTGGATGAGCATGAATGATACTCTAAACTGTTAATAAATCGCAAGAACTCAATCCTTAACTCAGACTTACTCAGTAAGATATTTGGAACTATGTTGCTTGAAGGATAGAACACATGTGTATCCTTTAGTTTCAATATAGCAACATTTGTCAGAAGTAACTGTTTCTTTCTTCCTAAACCCGAACGACCTCTGATAATGTTGGATTATTTCGGAGTACTCCTAGATATGGATCTAAAACACAAGACCTTGAGAAAGTCAACAATAACATAAAAAACTGTTTTGTCATTTGAGCAAGTATAAATGGTTAATCGATACATTTACTTAAGTATTATTCTCTCACAAAAAGCAGCCATTTCGATGGATTTGCAAAACAATACTGCCATTGTTTAGGGAAAGGTATTGTTAAAAACAGGTAATGAAATCAGATTTCTAGACAAAGACATTCTATAAGTTTGAATGAAAAGTTTCCCGCATATTGGTAGGAAGCGAGTCTAGATTTCAGAAATTTATGAAAATTGTTTTTCTTGGGATTCAGTCCTGTGGTGGACAAAGCTTTATGTTAAAAATAATATACAGTTTAGAATACGTTCTTATTAATATATGATTTAAAATGGCCAGACCCCTTTCAAATGTGTTTATGTCTTTCTTCGCAGACAGGACATGCTTCTACGAAATCGTGTGTTTCTCCGACACGCATTACGCCAACCAGATTCCCATCGAAGAGGTATGTAATGGAAAGGGGTATTGTGGGCTTCTGATTTATCTTAAGCGGTTAGAAAGTCACGCCTTAAGAGTATACAGGCAGCTAGAGATGGTGAACGTCTTATTACTATAAAAACAAAACACTTCCTCTAAACAAAATAAACACTTTTTGGCGTCGCCATCTCTCCATCACTTAAGATGGAGACATGGAAGACAAAAATAACTCATTAAAAAAAACATTCGAAGGTTTGTGGCAATAAATTCTGTCATATTTAATTATTATTGTATACAATCTTTTACATGTCAGCCAGAGAAGTTCCAATACATATTGGATTACCAGAAATTGGGAACCAACTACTCCATCGCCATTATGGGAAAGAACAAAGACAGCACGAGGGAAAGCGACAAGGCTTGGTTAAATTTCTCAACACCAGACTGCTTCTTCTATTATCCAAATGACCTCACAAAATGTGGTATGTATCTTCTTAGAGTATCACAAAAGATTATTGCGATCATTTAAAAAATCATAGAACAAATTTCAACTAATTTTTATATTTAGATTAACAATCGCTCTATTTTAATAACTTCCGAAATACGTAGAATATAGTATGCTATAACCATGGCACGTTCTCAAATTATCTGTCTACCCCGCTGTCAGACTGGTGTAAAAGCAATCCCACTACAATCCTGGACAGGCCCTGAGGGTTCCAGGAGGTTGAGGCTTCCAGATTTCAAGACAATTAGTACATCAACGTGGTAAGATTGTCAGCCTTACGCATCGGCCACCTTTAGCTCCCAGGAAATGTTCCTGGTACTCATTTATGTTAGAGGCAGCGTCGACCCCAGTGTCACAGTGGGGCCGGAAGGATTATGTCAATAAAAAATTCCAATGACACCGGGAATTGAACCCACGACCATCCGGCTTGTAGCGCAGTGTCTCAACCAACTGCGCCACCGCGTGGCCTGTAAGACTGGTGTACTTAGTTACAAGGACTTGGAATGTTCATATTCACCCTTGTTATTGTCCTTGGTGTGCTTTACAGTGACTTGTGTAATGAGATTCGCGAATTGGAACCAGCGGAAAATAGGACACAGGGACAACATCTGTGGCCGGTTCTTAACGTCGTCGCTGCGACCTATATAAGAGAATTTGGGACGACACAGGGCACACTACATCTTGCAGTGCGGTGAAACCTTTCCTTTAAAACGGGCGCGGAGTACCTCAGTGTCTTTATTCCTCAGCATGAAAACAAGATTTATGCAGAATTGTTGATTATTAGGAAGAAATGACTACACACGTATTAGACTTTCTCTGATCTTACGAAGTAAGCCGCATCATAGTTCACATACAATCCAGTGAATATTAGCTAAACTGAGAACCACGTCACAAGACGCACGTGACCTACGTAAATGTCAGCCTGAAAAGATTTTATTGGATTTTGCCGTCATAATCCCTCATGACGTACACCTGCATACATTATGGTTTATGTGAAATGGGCGAGATATCTGTGTAAAAAGTAGAAAATATACCTTTTCAGTTGAGAAGATAGGTAGGTTGTATTTTGTTAATTTACGTAAATATGTATTACATGAGTCACGCCTCCATATGTAGACATTCTCACCAAATATATTTTCTCAATACAAGAAAGCAATGAAAGTTAATTTTGTAACTAAAGTCAAGTTGGTGCTCACTTTATTCTTAGTATATTTATTCTTAGTATATTTGTCAATCTCTACACGTTTCGGCCGACTATGTGACCATCATCAGGAGAAACAACTGTGTTTATGCGACACTTGGTACTTACTATTCTGTGCGGATGACTGTACAGTCTGCAGTCATCCGCATACACACAATAACAAGTACCAAGTGTCGCATTAACACAGATGTTTCTCCTGATAATGGGCACATAGTTGGCCGAAACATATACAGATTGACAAATATACTAAGAATAAATATACTAAGAATAAATTATGCACCAAGTTGGCTTTATTTACAAGATTATACAGGGATGCAGGTCAACAAAACAAAAAAAGTTACTTTATTAAAGTGATTTTTGTTCTATTCTTGTCAAGTGTATTATAAAATTTCATTTGCTTTAGAGGCTATCTACATCAGTTCTCCGTCAATATTATGACTTATACAGTAAAGTTACTTAAGTCCTAGGTGTATGCATTGTCGTTACACATATGTACGAGGGGGTGCTGATAAGTCCTTAGCCCGACTTAATTCCAGATGTCGTAGGACGGAATTCGTAGTGTCGTTGGAAAGATGGGTCTGTTCATGTGACGAATTGCAAGACTTTTCTTGTTACAGAGGGCGAAAGGAAGCATGTCAGGCGACGCGCGGATTTCAACAACATGGAGACGTGAGCTGTCATAAATTTTTTTCCCTACAAGGCAAGGCGCCGAAGGAAATTCGCGCCATTCTGACAGAAACATTAGGGGAACATGCACCATCTTACGCCACCATCAAAAACTGGGTGGCCCAGTTTAAACGTGGTTTTTTTTCGCCTGTGTTGCACCTCGTTCTGGACGACCCCAAACAGGACCACCCCGGAGATTATTGATCAAATTCACAAGCTAATCTCGGAAGACTGCCGGATTTCGGCTAAATCAATTGGTGAGCAACTGGGCATCTCACGAAAGCGGGTTGGATCCATCATTCAAGAAGATTTGGACATGCGGAAGCTCTCCGCGAAGTGGGTCTCGAAATACCTGAGAGCGGATCAAAAACGTCAACGGTGCCAGTCGTCTGAGCAAATTTTGGAATCTTTTCGGCGCGATCCAAATGATTTCCTGTCTCTCGCGATTGGTGACCATGGACGAAACCTGGTTATATCACTATGCCCCGGAGACAAAGCAACAATCATTGGAGTGGCGGCATAGCGGCTCACCCCGCCCCAAAAAATTCCGAGCAAAAAAATCCGCTGGAAGAGTTCTCGCCTCGATTTTTTGGGATCGAGACGGCGTCCTCCTCATTGACTCTCTTCCAAAGGCCCAAACTATCAACGCGGAGTATTATTTTTCTCTGCAGGTGCAATTGAAAGATATTTTGAAGGAAAAACGCCTCGGGAAAATCACCAAAGGGGTCTTGTTCTTGCACGACAATGCCCCAGCTCACTGGGCACTTGCAACCCAGAAAAAACTGGCCTACCAGGGCTTCCAATGTCTTGATCACCCACCCTATTCTCCGGATCTGGGTCCCGTCGGACTACCGTCTGTTCCCTGGACTGAAAAAACAATTGAAATTTCGTCATTTCTCGTCCGACGCGGAGGTCATTGCTACCGCGGAGACCTGGTTGGACGGACAACTTTATGATTTTTTTTTTAGTTTCTTACTAAAGTTGGAGCAACGGGCTAAAAATGCACTGAGCTTCGTGGGGAGTATGTTGAATAAATCCCGAGTTTGTTCGCTGTAGTTTGTTTCCGTCCTGGTCGGGCTAAGGACTTACCAGCAACCCCTCGTATGACCAGTGTATGCAACACGTAATTACATCCGTACAATTTTTATACATTGACAAAAAGAGAATCGAAGATGCAACTTATTCTCTTTCAGTCATATTGACTTAAGCTGAGATACTTATGCAAAATACAGGAAGAATGTTCTATAAAAGTCAAAATTATATTAAGCACTGCTGTGGGTGTCTTCAAGTAGAGACTGCGAAGAGGCGGGCACTGTACATTCTCTCTTTGGCACTCGATGGATTAATTACCTTCAGAAACTGACCAACTTATGCTGGTAGGAAGTACTCGGCCGGTTTTGTATGGAGTAGTGAAAAGGCCACAAGAACTTTTATGGACGGCCAAGTGGTGAAGAGAGAAAATTTAAAGTCACAGAATTTTCCTTATATCAACTTTGTGTAACCCCTCCACACCAAATATGCAGTGGATATTGAAATAAAACACAATTATATTTCACACATTATTTGGAGATTCAATTTCTGAACCACAGCCGCAGCAAATTATAAGCTTATGTTTATCTTCAATTAAATTACCAAGCCACCAGTTAGGAAGCACATTAGAGTCATATGTTCAGCATATATTGTATGTTCTATATTATGTGTATTTTGTTCTATTAATTAGTATGTGAATGTTAATTTGTGAGTGTCATAAGTTAACGTTTGAAATATTACAGTCCCACCAATGCCAAAAAATTTGTCAGTAAAGGAGAAACGGAACATGTCTTCGAAGTACGACGTTACCGTTTCCTGGGCAAAGCCGGAGCTGCAACCTTTATTTCACCAGGTGCGACTGGAGAGAGTAGAACCCAAGCCTCTCGAGGTAGCACGAATAACAGTAGATGGGGTGAGTTAAAGTTGAGATGTTTATCGAACATTTAAGTTTTGTTTACATATATATATATATATATATGTGTGTGTGTGTGTGTGTGTGTGTGTGTGTGTGTGTGTTTGCGTGCGCAGGTCTGGCGAGGAACCGCCAGGCGGTGACGGAATTCTTCCTCAGGCAATTTAGTACAATAAGCTGCCCTCGTTCGCAAGGATACACGTTACTCTTCCGTTTATTTACGATAGAATATTGTTAACAACCCTTGTGCATTGTTTTGCGTCTGTTTCGGCCAATCGCAGTCGCGCTTACATAAGCGCGCTGAAGTATGTATAGGAAGCGCACCTGGCCTTGCTTCTTATTCAGCATGTTCCTAGATACTTGCCGTATGGAAGATACTTTGACCGCACTTTTCACAGGTTTTAGAATTAGTTGTTGTGCTGGTGTTTTATTTAAGCCCGGAGAGGATGACGTGTTTGCTAACGAACAGACTAAGGATGTGAGGAAAAGGAAGGTGAGGCCACTATTATACAAACGAGGGAGCTGGATACGGTGGACGAGGAATTGAACATGACTGCTGTCGGACGTCATTGTGGTTTAGCCTATAATAACAATAACAATAACAATAATAATTATTATTATTTAACTGCAATTGGGTTGTCACCCGGTGGCAGTGTTATTTTACATGTATACAAAATATGAAATTGGTTACTAATAAATTTAAGTCGGGAGGGCTACATGAGAAGCATGTAGTGGCAACTTCGGATCTTGGGAACCATCTCAGCATTTGCTTATAGACACTGGGAAACCAAGAAAAATCTGTGTCGAGGTGGCCGGTCGCAGGACCTTCCGAATACTGACTTCTAGCCAGCAGTCCGGCATCTAAAGTAAAAAACAGCAATACACACACAGTACAGCAAATACACATAAGATGACAACAATACACACAACTACAACAATACACACAAGACAACTAACAATACACACGTCATCTTAAAATATAACATGTACAAAAGGTAAACAACACCACGGTACGAAAGCACTGTATAGAGTTTCTAGTATTTTTTCCTACACATATTGTACTCACGCTTTCACCCCAGCCCTTCACTTCTCACCACTATATTACTCATATAAACTTTTCCCATAAAGAAATAAAAAAAATCCAAATTGTTAAAAGAAATGAAGACAAGAAGCGGAAAAATATTAAGTCCAATGCCCCGTCAAATGCGAAGCTCTCTTGTGTAAGGCATCAATTTCCCTTGCTCGGAAGGCCTTGATTTCCAGGCCAGTCAGTTGTGTTGTGTGAGGGAGAAGGCCATTTCAGTAAAGTCTGGTTTAAGCAACGCACCTGAAGGCCAATACTCTAGCATTGAAATTCAACCTTGCCCTCGACAATGGCCCAGGACGTCCGCAGAATCTTGATCGCACCCAACCGAAAATTCTATCTTAGTATCTAATACCATTACACAATTACCTTATTCCTGCAGCCGCTCAACTAGGGAACAATCACAACATTCAATCGCTACCAGACTCGTCGCACGCTCCGCAGTATCTCGAATGTAAATAAGAAAGACATTAGTGCCAGTTAATGCTGGAAATCGTACGTCATAGCAGAGTGCCTATTACACGTAAGAAGCCAAAGTCCACGGTTCTGAACGGCTGCTGGGAGAAGCTATAGCGTGAAGCAATTTAGGACTGTCCAATCAGCAAAATGAAGTAAGGGACATATAATTTTCGAGGGAAGTATTCCCAGATGTAAGTTAGGGATGTTCAAGAAATTTTGTGTTCTGATGTTGCTAATGTAACCGAGGTCCAACTTAAACAGCTGAGAGCGGTCTGTGAATCAGAAGATGAGGAAGAAAATGATGTTGATGTAAAAAGGCTCTACTTGAGCACCTGTCTTCTAAAAGACTGCGGTTGACTTCGTCGATCACTTATTTGAGATTTGCTACTTCATTGATAGTGCCCGAAATTTAAGCGAAAGTTGGAGGCTATCATGGCGCCATGTTAGAAGTTACGTATATAATAACATGCAGGAGAAGACAAAAGAGTCGAAGGTCATCTCTTTCTCCACCAAGTGTTCTCTCTGCCCCTCCGCCACGCACTATGCCTTTTAAATAAGCTGACATTTATTGCCGACAAAAAAACAACGTTATTCCAAATAATTTCAACAAATATTTTCCCATGTATTAAACATTAATTTACAGGTTATCATGTTCGTCTTCCTTCCGTACTCCTAAATCCATTTTTCCTACAAGGTACTACAGGCGTGGATCCCGGTTGTACTGTGCATTTGTGTTTCTTCTTTCAAGAACGTGAACCAGGCGAGAGGCAAGGGTTTGCTGCACGTATTTATCGTGGCTCTCTAGCAAACCAAATTGTGAAGCCAAGTTGCGGTTGCACACGACTTACTGAACCCTTTAAGTTAAAACGAAAAAATTCCTAGTCTATTGATTATTCTCCCCTCAGTTCCCTCTGACGTCTCCGTGGCTTGTTAACATGTTCGAGTTATGTCGAGGTATGAAGGATTCTGTGCTCGACTCAGTTTGAGTTCGTCTTCTCTGCTGAAATTGTTTGTAGGCTTCTCTAAGCAGTTGGTTCTTGCTGCCGGAAGTACTGACTAGTATCTCAAAATCGTGAATTTGATATGATAACATATTCCAGTACAAAGGACACCCATTGCAGATCTGCTTGACATATGAGAACCTGTCTCTGACGTACTTCAGTGTAGCCCGTATGGATTGCTCCGTTTTCCTGACTCCTCGTATGTAATAACCTCAATACACATTGTAGGCTATGCAGTAAAGTTCTGATCCTGAATCGTCTCCTGATGGTCTATCATGTGTAAATTCTCCTTAACTGGGATATGGATTAACTTCATTTTAAAATTTTCTAGCAGTCTTTCAGTTTTCAATGATTTGGCCTCTTGGAACTCTAACGTTGCTGCCCTATCTGTCTCTACTTCTGCTCAGCCTCTTTTTTCCTTGGTTGTGCACCTTGACTGGTATTTTCTTTATCGCATTCATTCCGTTTGAGTGCTTCTCTTAGGCATCGGATTTCGTTATTAAAACTCTTCTTGTCAGATAATCTTAGCAAGGTTCATCATTGCATCAAACACTGAAGACTTTTATGAGGCTTCTAGTATCATATGATCTAGCATGCCGTAAGGTTTCTTTGTCACGAATACTACAACGAATGGTAAGGCGACTCCACATTGAACCACCTGCTCAGAGTTCCACACGTCTTAAAGTGTATGCATTATAAAGTGAAAATTGTGCCGCCATTGAGAGGAACTGACAAATCAAAACATTTAATTTTTCTGTAGACTTGCAGAACGTAACAGACGAAGACAGACATTTCATTTCAAATGATGTAATATTACAATTGTCTTGGCGGGCAGCCCCCACACCACTATGACGTGAAGCTCTGAAGAGTCACGTGTCATGAGTCAACACGAGACAGACTGACCGAATTTGAATGTCGGAAGGAGTCACGTGTTCTTGAAAGTGAATGTATCTTCTTCATTGACAAGACACTGGCCGTGAACTTGTGCAGGAGCCGAAATCGAACATAGGTGTTGCAGCATAACGGAAACACTCCATATTGATCTGTTTCTGTGAAATATTTCATTAATACACATTTCCTTGGACGTTGGTTCGGTCGAGACTGGCACATTGCTTGGCTGCCGCGGTTACCAACTTGAAACCCTATTGACATATTCGAGTGGAGCAATGGCCGTCTTTGAACACCTGCATAACATAAACATTTTGAGCTGGTGTAGTGATCATTAATAGCAGAGCACACTGAAGTACACCATAAACACTATTAGTGTCTGATAAAAACAGGGTACAGTGTTAGTGCAGTAATCACCGCCAATAAAGGAAAAAAACAATGCGTAAGGAAACAAAACTAAAAACAGGTAGAACAGCTGGGCGACACCTGAAGGTAACATTCATTTAGAAATTTAAGTCAGAGCAAAATAACTTGTTAGTCTTAAGACTAGGTGTTATTGTAATTAAGCGCCGATATGTCGTTTAATAATAATAATAATAATAATAACAATAATAATACCTGCATAACAGAATGTCAAATGCCGTTTCATGATCACTCCATACCTCCCAAAACGTGCTTCGGTTGAAATTAAAAAGCGATTGAACATCGTCCGTACAACTAAAGGTGCTTACGTGGAAATTGTATGAAATTTCCGGGCATTCAAAACCTCTGACGAAAATCAGAATAAATTTATTTTAATTACTTTAAGATTTGTTTAAATATGTGAACTTATTTTCATACCTCAATTCATAAAACGCTTAACATTAAATAAAGTAATGCTTGGTGAACAGATAGTCCAGTTCACATGTCCCGTTATTGTACATTAATTTATTTTGACATTTAAAGTGTCGTTTCAAAATGTTATGGGCAATATCAACTGCAAAACTGATAAATAAGATTTCTTATATATGTGGACTTACACGGTTTGTAAATCTGTCACGTAACAGAACTTGACGTCGGTGAATTTTACTGCGGCGGATGTGGGATGGGAATACCAAGTGTTCGTGAAAGCAGTATCTGCAGCTGGGTCCAGCGGAGTTGCCACGATCACCAGGAAAATGAAATATCCTTCGTACCCAGGTGAGAGGTGTCATAAACAGGATTTTGAATGTAGCAGAAAATAAAATTTTGAGCTGAAGAATTATCGGAAAAGTAAGCGTTGACGTAAGATTCTTCTACCACGCGTGACTTAATGGTGTGGCGAAATTACAAGTAGAACCTTACCTTCAAAAAAAAATACAGCTGCGAGAGAAATGTACACGAACAGAGATCCGGAAGAGGCACTTTTCCTACTTAAGAACTCTTTTTTTTCCGAAACTGCTCTGTAGTCAGACATAGAACACCTCTGTATTAAAGTCAGATTAGCAAAGAATCACACAGTGTTAGACTCCATAGCATTGCGCAGGGTTAATATTGTCCAAGAATTCTCGGGCTGTAGCACTGAAATACGGTGAAGAGTTTCATACGTGGAATGCATGGATTCTATAATGGTTAATGGTTCATTACCTAAAAATATAGGCTTATATTTTTGTGAAAAATTTTGGCAAATTTCTCGAGGTCTTGCTGACAAGGTACAATGGCAAATTCTTCGCCAAAAATGCCTATCTACATATCATAGCTTTAAATGTACTTGAGAGAATTAAACCCTTAGTCTATAACAAATTAATAGTTATATATATATATATATATATATATATATATATATTGCTGTCAAAAGCGACAAATTTCATTTGCACAATTCATTGTCCCAAATTATAGACTTTATAGGTTATATATTCGCTATAATATATTGTTGCAGTAGGTCACGATGTAAAATTTTCCCTAATATATCGATATGTCGTATTACTTTAATATAG
>Ga0136643_10015534_pt1 | contig 11437 bp, 8 predicted proteins | sample TergutLab28metaG_FD_96883 | JGI IMG/M metagenome (GOLD analysis project Ga0136643, IMG submission 96883) | Labiotermes labralis P1 segment gut microbial communities from Petit-Saut dam, French Guiana - Lab288 P1 (version 3) (version 3) | ecosystem: Host-associated > Arthropoda: Insects >...
TCGTCCAGACCGGCCCTGGGGCCCACCCAGCCTCCTGTAAAATGGGTACCGGGTCTTTCCCGGGGGTAAAGTGCGGCCGGGGCGTGCTGCTGACCACTCACCCGTTCTAGTGCCGCGGTCATGGAAGAGTAGAGCTATACCTCTACCCACCTTCTGGACCACACCGGGCCTGTAACGGGAACACTTTACCTTCACCTATATGTATACACAATTGACATTACCGACATTATTTTGAACATTTCGGACATTGCAGACATATGCGTATTCAGACACTTAGTACAGTTCAGGACATTCTATCAATCTGGACATTTTCGCACGACATTAATCTGCGTAGCACCATTTGTACTGTAATATATTTCGGTTGTTTTCAACATGTAACAGGTAAAGGTAAAGCTCTCCATATACAAACCTGGACAGGCCCTGAGGGTTCCAGGAAGTTCGGGCTCGCAGATTTCATGACATTGGGCACATGAAGGTGTTAAGGTTGTCAGCCCTACGCACCGGCCGCCTTCACCCCCCAGGAAATATTCCTGGCACTCATTTTCTTCAAGGCTGAATCGATCCCAGGGCCATAGTGCGGCCGGAGGGATTATGTCAATGAAAAATTCCAATGACACAATCGTCAATCGAACCCGCGACCTTCGGGTTTGTAGCGCAGTGGTTTTCAACATATATTGCATCATATTTTTGTGTCAAATCATCTACAAGTGAAGTTGAAGAGTTATTCTTCAGGTGTACTAACGGGTCCAGTAATCAGACTCCGCTTGGTCTATAACCGTATCCCATCACAAACCTTCCGAATGCAACACAACAAACACAGTCAGTGCGGTCCGTATCTCGGAAGATAGTCGAACCGCGTACTAGTAAGAAGCGTTACAGCTTGGGCCGACTTCCTCGGTGAACTGGTAATGGGAACGGTGCTTGCGGTCAGCACAAACCTGTCGCACCTCATTTCCGTTCCTGATGTGTGTCGGATGGCAGAGAACGGACTGCATGTAAAGTTTAGCTGACAGGATATGAAGGAAGGAGACCACTTAGCCGGCGTACACTTAGTTGAGAGGATAATACTAAGATTGAGGCAACGGTGACCAGCTGTTGTTATCGCGGTAATGAACCCAGGTTCCATAAAATAGGGGAATATCTTTACGTTCTGCTAACTGCTATCTTTACAGGAAGAACACTGCTTCATGTACTATGTTGGTGAATTAATTGCTGTTGGCTGGATTTGTGTGTCTGGTCTTCATTCCGTTCGGCGTGTCTGTGTCATTTCCGGTACCTGCTTACGTGTAACATATTTAACCTTTTGGCGCCGGAATAATTTTTTTAATCTTAGCACATTCTGTATATAAAATGTGAATAATACAGGAACCAAATACGTTAGAATTATGAAATAAACTGCATTTTGAAGAGGAAAAAACGGAGAGTATATACCGTGTTTAAAATATTCAGTACCTATATTTGTTGAATAAATATATAAAATGCAACTTTAGAGGTTAGCCGTGCGGTACGACCACTATAGTTGACATTAGGCGCCAAAAGGTTAATTTGTTGTTGTATTCGACATCAGCTGCACAGAAATATAGTTCGTCTCTAATGCGGCGTGAGCAGCACTGGTATGTGCAGCAAACAGCTTTCCTGTGACTTTTATATGAAGATGTTTCCTGTGGAAATTATATGTAAAATAAGAATAAATATACTTCTTGGCGTCAGGAAGTTCACTAGCGAAACTTTGAGATGGCTGTACTAATTTGTCAGTGGGGAGCTGATAGAATCTACATGTTTCCTTCAATTAGGGAGAATTCCGTGTAAATGGAATTTTATATTCTTTAAATTTAATGTTTTGAGATTAAACAGCTAATGAAGGCAGTTGTCTAAACTAAGAAATAAACATTCCCAAATTGCGTGGATGGTTGTGAGGTGTATGAAAGTTAATTGTTAACCCTTGCATGTCGGCCACGGCGCTCTGTATTATCATAAATGTATTTAAGGGTATTATGAATTTAATCTGCCGGTCCCGGTGTCCGCGCGGTCTAAGGCTTAGGTCTGCGGTCTCTCGCGCTGCTGAAATTATGAGTTCGAATCCCACCGGGGGCATGGATGTTTGTCTGTTGTGGGTGTTATGTGTTGTCAGGTAGAGGTGTCTTCGTCGTGCTGATCTCTCGTCCAGGGAAGTCCTACCGACTGTGGTGCGTCGTTGTGTGTGAACTAGAAACTTGGTGAATGAGGAGGCCCTGGCCCACTGAGAGCTCTTACGCCCCCCCCCCCTCCAAAAAAAATAATCTAAACCCAAGCGTCACTGAAGGGTCCAGTATTAAAGTTAATACTTTCTGAGCGAGGATTAAGAAAGTGAAACCAAACATGAAGAAAATGTGGAGTTGGGCGACTGGAGCACGTGACTGTTCTAGAGAGAGCAGCCACGTGACTCGCGGAGTGCCTCTAGGTATGTACATTGGACTATTGTGCACTGTAGAAATTTCTGTGCGTTGTATACAAAACTCAGGACAGCAGTATTCAAATTCAGGTACATTATAGTATCACACGAAAATGTGCTGAAACTTGAACACTCCCGAAAATATGTCAGAAATACCTTGAAAGTATTGAAATATGCTGCTGGAGAAGGATATAGGAGATCGGTTGGAGATATCGTGTAAAAAATGAAGTATTACCTCAAGTCAAGGTGAAAATAAACTTCCTGCATGCAATAAAACTGGAATGATCACATCTTGCATGGGAGCTCCCTTCTAAAGCACGTTGTTGAAGGAAGGATAGAAAGGATGAGAAGGCGAAGAAGAAGACGTAAGCAGCTACTGGGTGACCTCAAGGTAAAACGAAGAAACTGGAATCGGAAAGAAGAAGCACTAGATCGCCCTCGGTCTGGAACTGGCTTTGGAAGAGTTGTGGACCTCTTCAGTAGATAGTTTAGGTATTGGTGATGATGGTGAAGCACCGCTCACCGTAACTCTGGACTCTTGTAGTTACACATTTCCTTATGCACCGTGTCTGATGTGCAGTCCTTACAAGCGTTGGGGAATTCAGAAGCGGTTGATGTAGTCTGGGTACAGTCGCGTCTGTGTGCTTACTCGTGAAGTGTTTTTAACCAAGCATTGAAATACTTTGCTGTAACGTAGCGTAAGTGGTAAAGAAATACAACTGTAGACTGGACAAGAAACAGTGTTAGCCTATGCGAGATTTGGGGTTTCCACAGCGGATTTTTTTCAGGACTTATTCTTCTGGGATATGACGCGATGTTGCTGGGTTAGTGGATCTAGACATGGCCAAGGAACGTAGTGACTTATACTTCTTCTCCTCCTCCTCCTTCTTCTCATCCTCCTCTGCCTCCTCCTCGTTCTCCTCCTCCTCCTCCTCCTCCTCTGCCTCCTCCTCCTCTTCCTCCTCCTTTTTCTCCTCATCCTCCTCTTCTTCTTCTTTTTCGTCTTCTTCTAGGTTTGAGGTGTCAAGAAGAATCTTCAAAAAAGGCTAATTTAATTTGAGGTTATTTTTCTCTGATTTACTCAGTTTAAGTGGAAGAGAAACTGTAGATCGCAACTGCGGTTGAATTATACCGGCCAGGGTAATCCTTTCGCGGTGGTTTCTCTAATTTTCTCAGTTAGACTGGACAGCAGTACTACAAGGTGGATATAAAATTGCAAACGAATGATCGTCACGTTAAGAGACTGCAATAACCGGTAAAGAGGACATTGAAAGAATAATGAACCGTGCTGCGATCCAGATACTTGTCGTGGTGCCTCAGGTTCTCACATCACCAGGCAGTAAGGGACATTACGCAAATTGCAATACGCAGCAGCGGACTGCTTTTATTCCGAGCAGCACATGTGTCTACTGACGCTTCTTCTTTTACGTGTCATTCTTTCTTTTATTTTCTTTTCGTCTTTTATTCTTCCAGCTCTAGAGACAGTTATTACTGTAATTAATCACAAAGTTTCCTCTCTGATATCACGTTTTTCCTTCGCTTCATCAACAGCCTTTTGTTTTAAGACTGCGAGGAGCAACTCATAACGTGATGGTGCTGACATACTTACCGCGCGTATTTTAATTAATTCTCAACTTTTGATACTTTTAGAGGGGGGACCTTAACTCACCTACAGTTTTCCTAAAGTTTCTATTTTTGATGGAATCAGCGTGTGTTCAATGTTCATCAGCTGTTCTCAGGTAAGTACCCATATCAGTTTATGGGAAGAGCACGCGACGACGTGTTGCTGGTTCATTATATTTTCATCTTAAGGCAAATTACATCCGTCACCGAATATTTTATGTGCCAAAATTTTCAACAGGTTTGAAGTGTTTTTTTTTTATGCCATCGGGGTACAGAAGTGACAAGAATTTACATTTCGGATAAATTTCTTCTGGGTAGATCTGGTGGGAAAATAGTTCGTTGGGCTTCTGCAGGAGCGCAGGAGATTTTCATTAATTTTCACTGCAAAGTTTTCCCTGTCCACGCCACGTAGGCCTATAAGGTGGGTATAAGTATGGCTCCGCTCATTCGTAACCTTGGCACCAGATGGGGTGGGTGGTTAATTTCATACCCTCGCCTCTTTATTCCTGGGAAAGGATCCTGGTACCGATTGAAGTGTGCGTGGGTGGTCCCCAAAGCCGCTATGAACGTTTTGAAAATGAACCAGGATTTTGACCCTAGATCGTCCAAGCCGTGGCCTAGTCGCTATACCGACAGCGCTGTATCGGCTTCTTTAAGTATCACTTATCAATAATACAAGTAAATTTGACAATTCATTACTCAGTTAATACACCAACTAATGCACTTATGTAAAAGTTACACATTAAAACACTAAAACTGCTCCGACATGTTTCGGTCCTAAGACCATCATCAGGGAGCTATATATTCATTGCTAAAGTCATAGTCACTGATTAACTTCGTTTGCCTTTAGTAACTTTAAGCTTGGTGTTTTTATAGTTGTTGTTGATTCTTGCCCGTTGGGCATTACCTATTTTCATTGTTACGAAGTTAATCAGTGACTGTTTTTAATGTGACTTTAGCCAGGAATATATAGCTCCCTGATGATGGTCTTAGGACCGAAACATGTCGGAGCAGTTTTAGTGTTTTCATGTGAAACTCTTATGTAAGTGCATTATTTGATGTATTAATTCAGTAACTCGACAACACGCACGGTGTAACAGTGAAAATAAAAAAAATTTACATTGCATGTTTAAGTCGGGAAATATGTATACTGACTGCAATACGCCGTATTACGAAATGGGAAATAATGCAAAATTGAATTGACATATGTTTTGTGCGAAGAAGGTGCAGATGAGCATGCATAGTGGGTTCTTATTGGATAAACATAAGACATGCCTTTATACGGGGGGCTGGAATTGGCATAAAGATAATTCTGCTTCGGACGGAACTCCACTGCAGTGAAGACTGTGTTTGCGAGACAAAATACGAAATGGCTCGCAATGTTTGCCAGACTTCTTAGACCTCTTAATAATTCTGTAAGTTTTATTCAAACGCGAGAGGAGTGGGATTTAGGAAAATTACGTGTATACAATAATACGCTGATAAGTTATAATCAATTCGAGCATAAGTACACGTTCTTCGCCACAGATATCTTTCCTTCTGTCTTCAACATCACAGTACGTATATGCATGGTGAATATTGATTGGTTGTATTAGCTTCAGGTTCATGTACTTTGCATTATTCTGTCATAAATGTAACATGAAAATAGGAATATTTGTCGAGTATTACATGACTTATCCGTACCTGAATGTTAAACAATAAGTACCTACGTTTTGATTGCTAAATTTACAATGTCTGTTCAAAACGGTCACCTTCAACTTAAATATATATACTGTATATATATATATATATGTACTTATTTATTGGTGTTTCTGTGAAAGAAATGTCGATCTCGCTTCCCTGGTCGATGGATCGGTCGTGGTGGCCCACTGCATTGCCACACAGACCTCCAAAACTCAGCCCACTGCAAAATTTTTATCTGCGGTGGCACATGGGAGGTCTTGAGTACCAAAAGAAAATCGAAATCCAGAAGGTCGCTGGTTCGATTCCTGGTGGTGTCGCTGAATTTTGGAGTGACATAATCATTTCGACCGCACTATGACCCTAGGCACGACTCAGCCTCTAGCAGAAATGAGTATCAAGGAAACTTCCTGGGGAGCAAAGGCGGCTGGTGGGTATGGCTGACAACCTCGCCAACTTCATGTGCCGATTGTCTTGATATCTGGGAACCTCAGCCTTCTGGAACTTTCAGGGCCTGTACGGAGAATGTTTTACTTTTAGAATGTTGTGTGCTTAAGCAGATTAAAAAGAAGGCAGTTATATGTGTTCAAAACCACCGAGTGGTGTAAAGGTAATTATAATATGGAAAATTGATCACTGTATCAGATCAGGTTCTTGTTCCTAATTACGGTTTGGTTTATTTTGTATAAACCATCGGTCATTTAACATTTTCTTATGCACATTACTTTTGCCATTGCTGGTGCTACGTTTGGGTTAAAACCTTCTACAAAACTCTGTTTCCTCGTGTGTTATTTTCACATTATTGTTTTTACTCCTTTACTCAACGTTTTCTTTCTTCGTTGCTTGTTTGCCATACTTTGTTTCATTCTTTATTTTGCTTTTTCCTTCCTTCTTTTATCTATTGTTTATTCTTGTACCAAATTTGATACCCATCCTCCATGGTGCTGTTCAGAGCGAAGACAAAGACTTGTTATTCGGTCTCCTCGCCTGGAACAAGAAAGAGATTTGCGTATTCCTCAAGCCGTGACTGTGGTGTTCCGGTAGTCGCTATGTGAAGTTCACCCACCAGCTGCTACGTACACCCCGTCTTTGTCGCATGACCGCAGTCTCTCAACCGTGTTGACCTTACCATGTGAACAACCGTCTTAACAATGAATGTTATTGGGCTTTTAAAAGTAGGGCGCGTGGGGGGGGGGGGTTCTCCTGACATCACGGTGTGTATCTTATCGGCCTTCCGCCCATTTTCTTTGGAAACTGACATAGCATTTTGCATTGCGGTTTCAAATAACTGCATTAAAGGGCTTCATCTACATTACCGTCAGTACGTTCTGCATTTTACCCAGAGCGTAAAAAAGATATTTGGGAGTTGGAAGGACGAGGTAACAGGGGGCTGGAAGAAATGACACACTGAATACGCTATTGATCTGTACACCCCACCAAATACGTAATATTCGGTTGACCAGATCACGAATAATGAGATGAACAGAGAATTGGCACGTAGGTGGGGAGAGATGAGCTGTATGTGGGGTTTTAGTGGGGAGACCTGAGGGAAAGAGACCACTTGGTAGACACAGGCTTAGACGGAAAAAAATGAAAAACATTAGATTGGATCTTAACTCGGTTGCGAAGGCGTGGACTGTGCTGATCTGATTCCGTAGAGATTGGGGAATCTTTTGACTAGCGTCTCAAGAAGAACTGTGTTCCGTGGAACTAGTTATTTGTGTTTCGCTAAACAACCTTACGTTTAACCCGTTGGTCTTGATGATAGAGACACAATGTGTTTTCTATACGTAGGAATTGAAATGTTGTTTAGATAAACTTCAGATTTAGTAAGGTTGCTTAAACATAATACTGATGCCAGCTATACGTAAATGTTCTGAGGTGGTACCTTCTCATGCATTGCCTAGGAGTCTTGGTTTCCAATATTTGTTAACAGAATTTAACGGACCATACATTACAGTATGAATTATCTTGAGTGACTGGTCGGTAGTCACTAACATACCCCCACATTTTTCGTGCCTAAAAATGTGCATTATTTGTTCTTGGACTGAGACTTTGCAATCCGTCTTACCTTCACCGAACCCTATGCTGTTTTGGTACTCTAAACTTAATGTCATTTACCCTTCATTGTCGGAAAATTCCTCTTTTTTGTGAGTTGTTTTCAAATTAACGAGTATGTTCTCTGGAAGTGTTTTGTCTCGTTTAAATGTTTGATTATACCGTTTGACAACACACCTAAGGTACGTAAAAATGTTCCTGTTTTATCATTTCTGTTTCCTGTTTTCTGCCGCGAACTCTGGGAATACCAAAGGAAATAAATTTACTCAGCGCTGGAGGAAATAGGCAAGGTAGCCGCAGCTTGAACACTTTCAACACTTTATTATCCAACTAATGCACAATATATAATATGTAGATACAATTAAAATTATAGAATATTTAAAAGTGCTCCAACATGTTTCGGATCACAGAGGATCCATCATCAGGGAGCCTTGTACAGTGCTAGGCTAAAAATTACAAGAAAGATTCTATCGTGTCCGTTGACATGGACAAGGTCGGTGTTATGGCAGCATATTGTGACCCGACGGCATATTCCGACCCGATGATGGATCCTCTGTGATCCGAAACATGTTGGAGCACTTTTAAATATTTTATAATTTTAATTGTGTCTACATATTATATATTGTACATTAGTTGGAAAATAGTGTTTAATTATCATTGATGCACGGTGCAAACATGAAGAGTGTAGCCGCAGATGTTCAGGGGTTGTACAAATATTGTTGTAGGGTTTATAAGATTCTATTCGAAGTCTAATTCCCAATTTTTATTACATGAGTAAAGTTTAATTTCTTATAATCAATATTCGTCCTGTAAAGCTGTATCCACGATATTCCGTGATACAGATAATAAAAACAGCCTTACCCCGGACGAAGAACGTGTATCAACTTGTGGAAGTGGCTGTTCTTTTAACATCATTACTCTTTTCTTTCTTTCTTAGTCACACCTCTTCTACCTCCTCATTTTAGGCGTAGAATTTTATTGTTGTGTCTGATCACACTCAATGACACGCACACTCAGGCACACCACACTTAGTAGGATCCCTCTGGACGAGTGATTGGCCCCTGACAGGACACAACAATCACAACATCCATGCTCCTGGCTGGGATTCGAACCCACAATCCCAGCAAGTGAGTGGCCGCAGACCCTTGCCTTAGGTTGCGCGGTCACTGGGACCGTCACTACATTTTGGTACTGAAGTTACTTGCGTTTTGTGCGCGCATTCCCGCCATTTGCCTCTCGCACTGAATGTGCCCTTTATGTAAGGGAAATATGGTACGTTTAATTATGCTGTCAAAATGAGCTCTTATTTATAATTCGATTATTTATTACATTTTTAATTAGTCCTTGAACGGACGATTTTAACAGGATCTAAAGTTAGTGTTTACTGATTCCTCTGTATATCGGCAACAGAGCATTTATAACTCTGTATATGTATGTATGTATGTGTGTGTGTGACTTATTTAAGCTGTCGCTTACGTCCATATTTGCTGCTTTTTGGGAACACACGTGGGATATTGCATTGATTTTATCCCAAATTGAACAAGGGTTTATGTGACTTGCATTCTGTGGCGTTAAAGCCTTTGATCTCTAATCATGAACCGGTTATCAGATAAGTCTATAAAGATGAAAGCTAATTATACGTGTGTGTGTGTGTGTATATATATATATATATATAATACAGGTCACAAATATTCGGTTGCGGGAGTTTAAATTACTAATGCAACACATGTTAAGGTAAAGTGAATAGTGTTTCGAAACTACGGGTCTGTGTGTAGCGTAAGTTGGGGGGTGGGGGGGGAGCATTTTTACGTAACCTTTTGGCTTATTGCCTCAAGAATATTTTATACAGATATGAATTTCACGGGAAACGTCTCACAAATACAGTGGCCACTAAATATTTAAACGTAGAAAGTTTGCTGAACTTGATCGCGATATTAATCTCGATTCACGTCCCGTACTGGTGGGAATGAGACTTCCTGTTATGCTGCCTGCCATTGCTGACCTTCCTCTCGTATCTTTCAATCGTGCATACTGAGAAGTCTGAATGTTATGCGTCAAAGTTTGAATTACCAGTAACAGTGGAGAACTTATTTCACCTGCTTCATGAACTAGCTGGCTGATCTGAGTCAAAGTTCCACGACGTAAGTGTCAACACTTATGGCCTAACTTGACTGTTCTCTTGTTTTTTATTACGACTTTTAAACCTGACATTCACTTAATTATTGATTAGCATGCCTATTGACAATTAAAAGGAAACGAATCTGTTATGTCATAAACCGATACTGTTTACAGAGAGTTTGATAACACCAAAAAAGTACAGTTCGCAAGAATGATATAGTGAATCTCATTAACACAAGTCAAATATAGAAGAAGTGAGAATGTTGACATGGGGTTCCTATTAAAACAGTGAATAAGAAATGTAAGGTAAATGGCTGTCAAATGAATTTTATACTTAAACATAATACGCGTTCTGTTAGTTTACGCGTATTATTCTTTTACAGTAACTCCGTAGGCCGAACATCTGACAACCCTCCTATCACCAAAACAAAAAACATCCTCAGGAATGTGCACTTGTAGTAAGTAATTTTAACGTAACAATTAATTAAACTGTACTGAACTAATCAGACAAACCAGAACTGAACGATTATTGTTTTCAGAATTTAATATTCTTTACGTCATGGTTCTGCCCTCGTGGCCATCTTAGGACTGTGCACAATATGTACCGAACACTTGGAAGGATAGTAGCAACATGCAAGTCTATAAAACGAAAAGTAATCTCATTTTTACGTAAACGATAATGCTATATAAGAATTTGTGTTATTTATATAAATTTTTAAATTTGTACGTAGTCCAGCTTTTATGAAGTTCTTTAACAATTTTAAAGTTGTTCTATGTACAGTACTTGATTATGGTATGTATTTGTACTTTTTGAAGATTTTCTGGAGTAGATTTGTGCTTTATAAGGTTCTGTCCCCTCGAGTATGTACTGGATGAAGGATTGATATGCTCGTAGAATACGTATATCAGTCTAGCAAGTTTGTCCTGAGAATTGTCGATTTAACCCCTTGTCACAAATAATGCCATAGACCGCTGTAAAGTTGACCGGTTCTGTAATAAGTAACACATTGAAACGTAACGCGTGAGGATAATGTGAGTAACGGAGGTGACAGTGTTGGATACAGTGTCTTTAGGTGTTACTGCCAGTGGTTACCGCAGGTAATGAGTGCACGTAGCTTCGTAGCTTTACTCGAGGTTTCTACGACTAGGCGCATTACCCCGTTCGCATTGTTAGATATTTTCTGCCCACATCTCTTTTGTTAAATAAACTTAAACATTTGCATCTGACTTAAGTACCAAATTTTTTTATCTCAGTAATTAACCAACTTGATGCACAAAATTTATGTTTTACAATAAGTTTATTTCATGCCTCTACATGTTTCGAGCACATGTGCTCATCATTAGGAGGTCAAAATTGTATTACACAGCCTCTGGTATCATCACACCTATAGGTGGCCGTCTCGTGCACAAGACGGCCACCTATAGGCTTGATGATACCAGAGGCTGTGTAATACAATTTTGACCTCCTAATGATGAGCACATGTGCTCGAAACATGTAGAGGCATGAAATAAACTTATTGTAAAACA
>Ga0136643_10015535_pt1 | contig 11437 bp, 4 predicted proteins | sample TergutLab28metaG_FD_96883 | JGI IMG/M metagenome (GOLD analysis project Ga0136643, IMG submission 96883) | Labiotermes labralis P1 segment gut microbial communities from Petit-Saut dam, French Guiana - Lab288 P1 (version 3) (version 3) | ecosystem: Host-associated > Arthropoda: Insects >...
AGTATACACCATGTTTAAAATATTCGGTACCTATATTTGTTGAATAAATATATAAAATGCAACTTTGGAGGTTAGCGGTGCGGTACGACCACTATAGTTGACGTTAGGCGTCTAAAGGTTAATTCGAGACACCAACCAGGGAATTCAGACACATTGGTTAATGCTTCAGTGGGGACTTTTTTCCGCCGTAGAACAATTTTGCTTCCCGAATTCCCATTAGGCACTAGCAAAACAGATGGCAGGGGGGGGGGCACGTTACTGTCGCATTTGTAGTGTCAAGGAGAGCCATATGACGGGACTGTATTCATGATAAATGAATGAATATAACACATTGTTTGTTGTTACTTCCACGACTACTTTTGTGAGCGAGTGTTTTACGTTTCTTTCTTACAGTGCATTGCCTGGCTACTTTACATACAGATATAAATGTCACGGTCTTCGTGACTGTTCGTATTAAATTATGAAATGCTGAGAAGAAAGTTACCAAGATCGTCCGTCGTAGGGGAGATATCATTAATGACGAGGCAGGTTGAGCTGGTCATGTAGCTCGAAAATTCAGTTGGCGGTCGGAGGAGGAAGATAATATTAAGAAGATAAGCAGCTTCTGGGTAGCGACGCTTAGTCTTGTAGTAGTTACACCGACATTTCGGAGAAATCTACTTTTCATCATCAGGGTTGATGAATGGCCATCGACTAGTCAGGTTTTACGATAGAGACAGTCGGTTGCTCTGAAACGTCAGTACATACCGAACAGACTGCATGACGTCAAATTGTAGGAGACGGTTCTCCCATTGTCAGTGACGTAAAAATCTCTTTTTTCACAACAACAAGTGAGATTTTGTAAGAAGACACTTTGTCAGGCTAGTGCATATTTGAATCAGGCTGAGAATTCTGTTGCCAGGGACTGAGTTGGTCTCGTTGGCCGGTCTGTGTCATTGCAGGTGACGCTGCGGCTGCAATTCATGAAGTTATGGAGCTTTTCTGCATTATACCAGACAGCCTAAAAACCTGTACAGTATCAGCTGCTCCTTGAATCCAACAAGCTTGCACTTGTTTCACATCTGCTAACGTGCGTACTTTTGCACGATTAGCAGAACGGTACAGAGGAACGGAGGTTACACTAAGCACGTCATAATTTCGTTCAGTTTCATCGAACAACAAGGCTGAGCCCCTCACAACAGTGAACATAAATTAATAACAATGACTGCTTGTGGATCAGGGATTTTCTGTCACTTTCCCATATAGGAATACAGCAATCGTAAGCTAAATTGTTATTAAATTTCAATCTCTGTGGATGTTCGAGAATAGGGTGCTGAGAAAGATATTTTAGTCTAAGCGAGATGAAGTAACAGGGAGTTGGAGGAAATTTTGTTATGAGGGTCTTAATGATCTACACTCTTCGCCGAATATTCGCGTGATCAAATCAAGAAGAATATGACAGATGGGGCATATGGCACTAGAGCAGGAAAGAGAGGTATATATGAGGGGTTTGGTGTGTAAGCCTGAAGGTACGAGACCTCTAAAAGCCTAGGCTGGGGTGGGAGAATAATATAAGAACAGATCTTCAAGAAGTGGGATGGGGAGTGACGTGTGGACTAGATTTATGCGACTCAAACTAGTCAAATTGGTTAGATTTTGTGAAGACGGTAATGAACCTTTAGATTCCCTAAAATGCGGAGAATTTTTTTACCTAGACGAGGAACGTTTAGTTTTTCAAGAAGGACTCTGCTCCATGGAGTTAATTATTTATTTGTTTGGTTGGTTGGTTGGTTGGTTGGACGTTTGGTTGGTTGGTTGATTAGTTAGTTAGTTAGTTAGTTAGTTAATAGAACAAATTATGGTACGATCTGCCTGGTGTGTTACACGTGTGCGTACTTTCAGGTGCCAATTCGGATATTTTACATTACTTAACCCCTTAACGAATTTTGACCATTAATTAATTCTAGTCTTACATTCTTCATTCTGTTTTTACCCTTTTACCCCACAATGTCCTGCAGCCAATCGTTACACCAGTCAGTTACCTGCTATTCCGTTTATTCAGGACTAATTTTTAATATCATAGGATTTAAAGCGGGTGTGTAAGTGTTAAATTTGCATAACAAGAAAGAGTCATTACATGAATAAGAACAGTTGAACAAGCGTTGTTAAATAACAAAATATTCTTCTTTAGCTCTTAACAGGAACATGTTACATCAACTGGACGATGTTCAGCTTCGGTTCGACTGAAGGAAAGACAAATGTTTGCATGTTATTCCAAAACGCGTATTAAAAACTGTGAATGTTGGTTCGCCTAGTCATTACGTAGAATTAGAACACAAAGCATGTAATTATTAAACAGCACCCTCAGTCAAATAAACAAATTTACATTTCTGGTCTGGACGCGCCACGTATATTTTGTGGGGAGAGTAAGAGATTTATATTCAAACAGCAAGTTAATGTTTGTTTAAGCTTTCATAGGCCTCCAGTACCACGGTGCAACCTACACGTCTGGTTTTAATTGGATTTCAAATCAAACCAGCCAGATTGAGGGATGTCCGTATTTTTTAGGTCCGCAATAAAGTGCGAGGTGTGTTGAATGAGTTTTCCCATCCCTTTCAACTGCCAGAACGTTGCAAGAGCTGCTGAAGCGTATTAAAATTGACGGATCCGGACAAACTCTTTGTTCCAAACTAAATTTCAAATTCTCTTTGATCTACAGAATACCAATAAATGGCCTTTGTCTATGTGGATGGGGACTGGATTCGAACGCGAGCTGGCAGTAAGGGAGTATGGCAGGGTGGGAACTATTTCTACATTCGTGTTATCTTCCTAGGAAGGGAGAGGAATTCCGGCAATTCGCCACCGACATATTGGATGATCACTCAAACTATTCACGTGACCAGTTCGGAGCAGAAAGTCCATACAGTGGGACAGGTTGCAATGGACCACAACACAGGGATGGGGTAGGGGGTAGGGGGGGGCGATGGTCAGTTCCGAGGCCTGTATTGACTGCCAACACATTCGAGTGATTGATCACTAAGGCTTGAGCTGTCTAGCCTAGGGTGAGCAGGTTTCGAACCCATAAGCGACATATATGCTGAACAGAATGCTTTGACGTAGGAGAGAGAGGAAGTAAAGGTAAAGTTAGACTAGCCTAACTGATTGGACACCACCCCTTCAAGGCGCATGGAGAAGGGTTTCTGAATATACGAACTGGTATCCTTGTTGTGGCCAGGGTAGTGCTGGTTTTATTGAGATGCAAAAGAACAAGCACTCAGACAATAAAAATATTGCTAACATAGAATTGTCAAGATTAGAAGAAGTAACTAACCTAACGTAAAAAGACATCAGACGTTGAAAGTCTGAAAGTCGAACTGTCGAAATAAAAGAAACAGATTTTTGGACATAAACCTAATAGTGTTGTATTGGAAATAAAAAATCATTTCAGAAGCCAAGTAAGAAGCTGTGTGTTTTTAAGAAAGGGCATAAGCTTAAGTGTAAGAGCTACTGCAGAATGAGAAGTTTAAAGTCCTACATGAGAGATTAGTAATGAATAATTTATAAATCACATAGGAAATGTGTAAGGCACGTTGGGATCTTTACACATTGTTATACAATCTAATCCACGGGGGTCACACTTTCTGTTGTTATTCACAGTAATTTCGACTTATTACTGTTACTAGGTTATGGTTGTATAATTATTTTAAAAACTCACAGTTTTATGTTTATATTATTTCGCTTTTGTTAAATTTGTCTGTCACATATAAACCTAAATTTCAGCCCAAAGAAGTGTTTTATAATTTCTGACTTCCATACAATATTTCGTACGTACTTCATACGTACAGGTGTCTATCTACATGCGTGCATACCAAATTTCATAATCATAGATATAAGCAATAGATATTCAACGTTATGTTTTCACGTTTTCGCTTCTCTCGACTGTGTTTTACGCAAATCGTAAAACTAATAATCTGTATATGTCCGGAAATGTGATGCTAAATCACGAAGTCTGCTTTATCGATTCTTACGTCACAGCAGCACAAATTTCAATGTACGGTTTACAGCGCCTTGTTGTTGTTATTATTATTATTATTATTATTGCGTAAATCTATTAAAGTATGCATGCTTGTATTCTTTGTCTTTATCTTACAGCATGAAAATCTTTCTTCGCACCGTGCGGTGTGTGATCACCTACTGCATGTCTGGAGGTGACGAATTTTTTATAATTATCTCGTAAAAGGCACAGTTTTTGGAAAAATGTTTATAACATGGAAAGTGTGCTGTGATTTTGTCCTATAACTTTTATTTGAAAAGTTTCTCCTTGCAGAAAGAATTCGGCAAATTATTATCATAAACATACGTAAGTCTTCATGTGAAGTGTCTGATATTTTTGCCCGATTTTAACCAAACTTTAACATTCTCGACAGAGGTGAATACAAATTTACACTATAAATATTAAGGAAAAATGGTCCAGTGTGACCCGATCTTTCCATGCGGATAGACGGACGGAGGGGCATAGAGTAAAACATGACAGTCTACTAGACTCTTTTGGTAACTCTGCAAATACACCTAAAAACTAGTTTAAAATGTAGCTACTGTTAGAAGAGCGATCGGGTTTCAGGTACACCCTCATGCTGGGATAATATTGTCATTGTCAATAATACGCAAGATTTGAGATCCTAATTGAGGTGATAGTGAAGATTCAAGTCTTGTCGGGAATGACGCCGTGTTGATTGGTGAAATGTGACGGGACGTCATATCCCAGAAAATTTGAATTTTTTAAATAGACTTATTGAAAAGTACGTGCATTTCATTAAAAAGTAGTCATGTTGTTTATTAATAATATCAGACCCTTTGACAATTGGAAAGGAGGCATACTATGACTGACTGCAACTAAAGTGACAACAAAAGATGGATCTGTTTGATACAGACTTTTAAAATCGTGTATACACAATCTATAATTTTTATTCAAACGAAAATTGCACCGAAACTAACACCACTGAAACGCAAACTTGATCCGCGTAATGTTCAAAAACGATATCTTGTTTCTCCTAAACATCTTACGCGTGCATCACGAATGTAATCCAGTGATTGGTGTGTAGTTCCATCCTGGTTATTTGTTCCGAAAAGACATAATAATCCGTATACATAGTCTGTGAGCAAAATGCAGGCTTTTATTAATGTGGCTCAGTTGATGCATTGCGGTATGGAATCGATGAAGAAGATTATGAAGTTATGTGAAGGATCTGGATAACAAAACTTATTCCTAGTTGAATTTCCACTGGCTGCTCCGCTGTTTGTAATAACAAAAGTGACAGTTATATTGTTAATCTTTTGATCTGAATAAACTTTTTAATTATTTGCAATTACTATACCGACAATAACTCGTAGCTGTTAGGAATTCGAATGGGGTGAAGTCAAGATCCGGTTGGAGTGAATGTCGTGGCACCTTCACTACGTGAGCGACAGTACATGTTTTCGTGTTGGGATTCGTTATTTGTAATGCTGGTTTAGGTCTTTCGGTATATAGCTGTAGAGAACGTGTATCCACCGCAATTAGGCAATTTCTTTAAAAAATTTCCGAGATTCAAAATCTTTCAGTGACTTAGATTCAAACTCTTATTACCATCACAGTTTGTTGTTATTGTACTACTGACTAATTGAACACTCTTCCTTCAATATACCATATATTACCGGGAGGTTCGGATTCGTTCCCAGGCCAATCCATATGACATATGTGGTGGTCAAAACGGCAGTGGGACAGGATTTCCTCCGCGTAATTCCCCTTTTCCTTTTCATCATTATCGTCATCATCATCACTCCAACAATGTTCAATACCAGTGGAGGCTCGTGGGACTTGTGGTAGGAATGGGGTTATGATTTTTTTGTGATAGATAGGAGACCAAATAGAGCGTTTTTTGCAGCACAGCCATTCAACCGTGTATGTTTAACACACACACACACACACACATATATATATATATATATATATATATATATGAGAAAATATACCTGCGATATATATATATATATATATATATATATATATATCGCAGGCAAATTTTCTCACGTAGATTTGAATTCTGCATTTTACGACTGAGAAATAATTAACAAGTTGTTGCACGACCTGAATTTTTAATCTCAGTCTTCTCGGCGAGAATTAACTGCTAACAAGAGAGGCAATGTGCGCATGAATGTAACATTGAGGCGCATTCGTACAACCATTGCTGCAGTGGAAAAGTAATAAGTATTACATATTCTGAGTGTATAATTGCAACCTTAGGTGTCCAGCATGCAATGCGCCTGCGCCATATTGTCATCTGTGGTCTGTCCGGCTCTACCATATTTTTCCACATTACTTCATACATCGCACGACCATCGGAAAAAGTTATGGAACATAAAATGTGTTTTGATTTTCCCTACTACGTTTGTCCGAAAAGTTTCTCATTCTACGAATAATGGAGCGAGATATGATCAAAAATGTGCACAGGTCTTCATTAGAGTACCCGTTATTCTTGTCATGTTTTAATGAAACTTGAACTTTCTCTACAGATTTTCGAAAATAATCAAATTTCATGAGAATCCATCCAGTACGACCCCAGTTGTTCTATGCGGACAGACGGAGAGAAAGAAGGGCAAACGGACAGACATGACGAAGGTAATTGTCGTTATCTTTCCACTACTTGGCCTGGGTACACTGACCCAACGCCAAGTGTCTAAGCAGAGCACAGCCCCCATTCCGTTTTGTTTAGAATTCGTCGCAAGTATTCGAATTTAAAATGATTTAATTTAAGTTCTTTTGAAGAATTGCGGTACCTCTTACAGAAAACTTTATTAAATATTTAGTTTAATTTTTCTTTTCTTTTCTTTTAAACCTCTGGGAGGGCTGCAGCTGCAGTCCTTAAGGACGTGTTGCTCCTGTTCCATTCTCGTTCATTTATGTGCCACCCACGCCATGTAATCTTAGAAATTGATATTGTCGTTAAATAACGCACTTAAAACCCCCCATTTCTTAGTTGTTTCCACATACGTGATATAACAAAATTGCGAAAAGCGACTATTATCTTCATCGTGTCTGTCTGTCAACATGGAACAACTCGTTTTCCACTGGACGAGTTTCCAAGAAATTTGATATTTCCAGATTTTTCAAAAATTTGCCCAGAAGATTCAAGTTTCATTAAAATCTGACAATAATAATGAGTATTTTTATCTCAGTATTTAACCAACCTGATGCAAAAATTTTGTTTCAAAATAAGTTTTATTTCATGCCTCTACATGTTTCGAGCACATGTTCTCGAAACATGTAGAGGCATGAAATAAAACTTACTGTGAAACAAAATTTTGTGCATCAGGTTGGTTAAATACTGAGATAAAAATACTGCGATGCACGGTCATCAAAACGTCAAAAATAATTAATATTTTACATAAAGACTTAAATTAATGTATGATAATAACATGCTGACTTATTGTTAGTATGAGGAATGTTTCACACAGAATTTGTAGAGAAAAACAGAACACTCATTAAATCTTAGTATTTTTTTTTTCGAAAATCGTGTCGTTTATAAGATAATGTGAAAAAATATTACAGACGCAGACAAGCTACAGATGATAATATAATACAGCCCAGAACAGTCGCGATCTGCGTGCCAGGTACCTAACACAAGAATACAGACACACCCTCATAATATTTTATATTTATTTCTGTTTACTGCAATACTAAACATTTTGTATCTAGGCAACGGTGCAAAGGAAACCAATTGTTGAATTTCCATGGCAACACTGAGCACTTTTATATTGTTCACAGGTAGTACATATACGCCAACAACAATAAAAATGCAACGTATTGTTGCGTTTTCATGGCAACATAGGTTACACGAAAGCACCGCAATGTACCGTTGTACCTACAGTGTCTTTTTTTAACTGACATGCTTCGAAGCAGATGGTTCTTTCTCAAGAGTTTCGTATTTAGACAATTATTGATGATTTACGGCATGAGGTATACGATAACTGATATTAATAAAACGAACAAATTTTACATAGCTTGCATTTGTATATTTCAATAATGTCGATCTTCAGTGTATACAGCCACATGCTGTAAATCCTCCGCAGTCGTCTAAATGCGGTACCGTTGAGAATGAGCCATCTGGTTTGAAACTTGTCCGGTGCAATAAAATGAGTACCATTTAAAAAAGAAATCCCACAAGAGAGAATTTTGTGATCAGTTACCATCATTCTCCGCATCTGAACGAGAAGAAATCTTAGGATTCAGACATTAACTATAGAGGAAAAATTACAAAGTTAAAATAATTTAACCTACAAGTTCTGATCCTTCTGAAGCCGCACATTTAACAGAGGGAGATCCAGAACTTGTATTGCCATATTTATACCGCTAGTAATTCCTACAGCTAATGCGAATTAGACACGCCATGCACTGAGCTAACTCGCTCGTGTACTGCAGATATAAAACCTAATATAAATTAAAATAACACAACAAAGGATCCAACACAATTTCCCCTTCCTCCAGACCCATCTCTTTCTTGCACTTAAAGCCTTTCCTTTGAACAAAATTAATATCGAGTAAAACTTCAAACAAGGCCCTTAGATATAGAGGACATTGTAAACCACAGAGGGATGAGGAGATAAAAGGGTGAAGAAGAAGAAGACTTTAGAAAGTGAAAATGGCATGAATCACGACGTGCACGTGAGCCAATAGCATCAATGACCCCATTTGCTTTACGCAGGCGGGAGGGATGGATTAAGCTTATCATTGCATCCACTCGCTTCCTCTTGCCATTCAAACCGTACCCTTTCTTTGCACGAACTCATCCGTTATGATTCTGGTACCGTGTCAGCACCCGCTGCTGCATGCATACTGCGGCCGTACTTAACTTGAGACGACTGATCATCGCTATGATGTTAGGGATTCTTATCAACTAGCCGTTTATCACTTATCAGATAACAAGACAGTAACGCTTTTAATTCAAAATTTGGGGTGCATATTTTCGAAATTAATTACTTACGAATTTGTAGAGTTATACCTCATGGGTATTTATGTTCGTGTGTTATGTAGATGAGCTCATCACACGTGTATGTCGCGAACTAACAACTGGATCCATTCCTTCTGAGTTTCCGACTAGTGTTTATTTCACTTTTCCTCGACTTGATCACTTCAGAAATGTTTGATGAAAGGTAAAAGTTCTTTTGTGTCTTCTTAAGCACCACAATATAAAGAAGTGATGGGGGTGAAAAATTCAGCTGCTCGCATTCTTAACCTCTGCAACAGATGGGAGTGAATGGTAAGCTTGACAGATTCGCCTCTGTATCCCTGAGAAAATCCCCTTCCTCCACCCCACATTCCTCGAACCATTACTCTTTGAGTAGGAAGTTGATTAGACCCCTGTAGAGAAGATAAAGCTGCTGCCCTGACAGCAATCAAACGCCATTCGCAATGCAGCAGTATTTGGTGAAGACACACATGAAGGAGATCATTACGTAGTTTAATCAGTCAAATATTTCTTACTAAACCCACGCCAATATATTCGTATGATAATAGAATGTATTTGTAACTTGTGATTGGTGCAGTGTTGGAATGAATACAAATCAACTAATTATATGTTTGATCAACCTTTACAAGTTTATCCGTTAATTCGCATTTTGTAGGTTAATGTATAACCATCGTCTCGTCTGTCTTTATGTTTCCTGTCTATGGACCCACAAGCCAGTGCAGTCCTGGTACTCCCCTTGTCCATTCTCCTGCATTTGGCTTGTAGATATTTCGTGAGTCTCCATGGACGAGAGGACGGCCATATCATGGCGCGTATATATTACAGGCAATATAAACACAGACAATATTCGGACCTACATTCTTCGTGTGGAATTCGAGTGGACGCTTTCTACCGCTCGTCCATAGTGCGCACATATCCTGTGCCATGATAAAAACAATAAACAGTAGTCTTTTTTTTTTTGCTGTACACAGACGGGAATCGTGCATCCTGAAATTACCCGGACTGTGTATGCTTGTTTAGTTTCCAGGAGCGGTCGCGTTCCCGCGGAACAACTGTTTTAAAATTGCTCACTTTTACGCATAAAAACAGAGTGATTAAAAAGAAATTTGGTACTGAGGAAATCAATTAAATTTTTAACAGCTTTTTCATTGTTAATCCACATTTGTAACCACTAACGACTTGTAGACCCACATGCCTTCTGCTTGCATCTCCAGCGTAACTCCCGAACGTTGACATTAAACATGCACTTCGTACCGATACGCTCTCCCAGTAAATCTTACAATTTTCGGGTTAATGAAAAACGAACAGCACCTATACGTAACTTTCTGAACCAGTAGTATATTGAGGTTTTAATCGAATGTAATCTTCCAACCACGTGACAGATAACAGAACGTCTTAATTGGGCTCAGAAGAGCCTGAAGTCGAGTTCAATTTATCCATTAGAGTAGAACTTTGAAACGTGCGTGTAGCAAGTAAGGTATATATGTGTATACAGTTTGTAATTTTCAATTAATATTTATCACCTGAAAGTGAACAAAGTTTATGTCAGTTAATTTTGCTGGTACAGACGTTGTTAAAAAAAAATAGGTGATGCAGAGGCAATGATCGATATGTCGGAGGTTTTGATTAGTGTAATATTGTTCCTAATTGAAAGCAGGCAATTATGCATAATGATGTTATTATTTTTAGACGGGAAATAAATTAGTTTACACGAGTTTTTCTTTGCAAGACATGGAATTTTTGAAGCGGCGTCGATAAACACCCGAAACTTGTGCGATATTATGCCGTGTTGACTTGTAAACAGTTACCACTCAACGCGGCAGTAACACTAACTTCCCACATGGCTTAAATCTTGAAGTTATCTTCAGTCTTAAGGTTTTTGTTTTGCATTATCCGTGCTACGTGGGTCTCGAGTCACCACTACATGGCTTGCAGTCTGCGTGTGGAGAAATCGGCCTCAACTTAAGGAAGTAACTGCAACTGTATTGAACAAGCAGTCGCCGCTAGCCAATAAGAGACGTTCCTCCAGTTTGTGGGTTGGATGAGGGACTAACAAATTCACACCTTAAAAATCAGCAAGTTATTAAACATCACACAGAGCCTAGAACTTGGACGGGTTCTCCTGTACGACTTACGGGACATGACACACGGAACGCGGAGTATGAGGAGACTCTATAAACCAGGGACTATGAAGACAGTTGCAAAAGAATTAGCAAAGTATGATTTAGATTAAGTAAGAATAAAGGAGTTCCGGGGGGCAAGGGTGGCACTGAAGCAGCAGAGAATTTTACCTTTCTGTGTGTGTGTGTGTGTGTGTGTGTGTGTGTGTGTGTGCGTGTGTGTGTGTGTGGGTGTGTGGGGTGGGGGGGGGGGGGGGGGGGTGTGTGGTGGGTGGGGGGGGGAGGGGTGTGTGGGTGTGTGTGGGGTGGAGTGGGTGTGGCGTGTTCGGTGTG
>Ga0136643_10015536_pt1 | contig 11436 bp, 10 predicted proteins | sample TergutLab28metaG_FD_96883 | JGI IMG/M metagenome (GOLD analysis project Ga0136643, IMG submission 96883) | Labiotermes labralis P1 segment gut microbial communities from Petit-Saut dam, French Guiana - Lab288 P1 (version 3) (version 3) | ecosystem: Host-associated > Arthropoda: Insects >...
AATCCATACTTCCTACTATCACCCATAAGGCACAGTTGTTTTTAACCATGGCAAAGAATACTTTGTTATCGGTTCCTCATTCTGTATTATCGTTATGTCTTCATAAATAAGAAAAGAAAAAAAAACTAATATCACTCAAAATCTTTATTTGTACAGAAACTAATGGAAATTCGTGCTACAATGCCAAGTGCCACACTAACTGAAAGTCTGCACATCTGGAGTCTTTCCAGGGGGAAAAGGGGGAAAAAAAAAATACTGCTGAAGCCTACGATCAATTTCGTGCACGTGTCGACTGGTGTCTTATCGTGAAATTACATACACACCAACATCTAGCTTGCCTTCTTACAATTACGCTACACTGTAATAACTGGTGATCTCTACATACGAGTTTTATTCAACAAGGTCAATGAGCAATAATTTCACAGCTATGTTACTGTCCACAATTTCTACACAGATCCACACCAAAAAATATACTCAACTTAAAAATTAATAGTATTAGTTTCTCCTTCATGGAACTGAGGGACTTTCATACCACACAATGGGCACAATATTGACAGTGAGGTCAACTATGAATGGAAGAGACAGAGAGAAAATATAATAAATACAATAATTACATAACTTCCTTCACAGCGACATTTCCCCACACCAAGCACTGGAACATATGTACAAGCACCTTCACCTGAGAATTGAACATTGGCAGTTAGAACAAAGCTCAGCTCCGTACATCACATTGCACTGACCCTCCTCCTAAATGTAAACTGAAAATCAAAGGAAATTCATACATACTCACTCACATACTAAAAGGCACTTTAATTTTAGCAATGTCTGGAAAGTCATTCCTTGTGCACACTTTGACTGGGGGAGAAAAACAAGAAACGAACAGCGACTACGGTACAATAAATTAATTAAAGAGTTTAATTCACAACCCCTATCTGACACTTGTGACACTGTTCCCACTCTGATACACACAAAATATATACTGCTGTAAATGAAGACAAGTTTTAAAACTGGAAGAAACTTTAAAAGTGGTACACTCTCAAGTGAAAAGACATGACAGATTTATGATAACTGTAAGTCACAACAAATTTCAGTTTGTCTTCTTAAACACATCTTTGGTATCAACACAATGTGAACTAAACTAACAACCTCCAGTCTTCTTGATGCATTGTGTTTGTGTCACTACCAACCTAAGATACATGCTGTTCAGCATAACAGTACTGACAATGGTGTGCTGAAAAGTGAACTTTGCAGCGACAAACATGCATTCTGAATTGCGGAGACGACGCAGATCTTGACCAACAACGCGACGACCAAATGGCAGTGGCGGTACTATAAACTTAACAACATCCAAGCTACATGCTGTTCAGAATGACAGAACTACCAACGGCGTGCTGAAAAGTTAACGTAACAGCGACGAATGAACATACTCCGAAGCGTGGGAACGATATGGTTCTTGTCCAATAATTTAAACACCCAAATAGCATTCACTGTTCACTCTGAAAACAGTTTCTTCTGCACGAAAATTCAACTGCAGGATTGGTATCCAACCTGGCTGAATATCTCAGTAGTACAACACAATGTTTATATATAGATATATATGTGTGTGTATATGTATATATACACACACACATATATATATATATATATATATATATTAAACTGGTACATATCTCTACAAACACAACATGTCTCATACTACTCCAATTATAGTGCTATTCACCATCATGATGTATTCTGATTACTATTGTTATATGGTAATCTTAAAACAAAAAATTACACCACACAGTTCTATCCTATAATATAAATTCTGACAGAATATATATAAATATATATAAATATATATATATATATATATACATCCTGACTTAGTTTTCACATGTTCTTATACCAATCAAACCATGCAAGAATCCAACAGAAAAGCTTTGAACTGTCAAGTATATAGTATTACAGTCATCCCAAACCATGATGTGAAAAAACCGTTCAAGAAGAATTACTTTTATCAGGGAATAAATTATGTACGTATGCATCTACAGACGCACATACATCGCACATGGAAAGAGTGCATCAAAGCAGACATGAAAATACGATGATGCACGTTTCTGGATCTCGTACTGCCCGTTCGTATAGCAGGAACTTGCCAAGACGAACAACACACTTGTAAACTCGGTTTTGAGCTTTCATTATTAATATTTGTGGATTATGTTATCTGCCAGCATGCAAAACATTATCACGGACAGAGTTTGAAACTGCCGACCTCAAGAAACAGAACTTCCAACCTACCAATCACATTCACTTCTAGCCAGTCATAACGTCGGCAGATCGAGAGCAGTGTTTAGTCCAGCTTCACTACGTTTAATTCCGAAGGAAAACGGGGCAGTCGGTAATAACAGTAATTCTGTTTGACCAGAAATAATGCTAATACATCAAAACAAATATAAACTTTGCAATGTACAGATGAGGACAACCCTTCCTACAAAATACCACCAAAAACAATTACCCACTATATCACAAAAACTATCTGTACAGTTAAGATTAACCTAATTTTTGAAACCCACTACACCCAGCAATCCGTGAGAAACCAGCATTATTAGTACACTTTAACATATTAATGCACAATTTCAATTGGAAGGCTCTTTTTTTCAACACACCCACATACATATTCAAAAAGCCAACATAGCAACCTCTATATAATAACATTTGTAGTAAGATATACATAATCATGTTTAATCTGGTACTTGTTAAGTTAATAATGTACATTATTCTTGCAAGATCACTGGAAGAAATATCATAAACCCCATTAAGGCTGGCCAATATATCAAACAACCTTCAGAATTTTGGGGTTTTTTTTCAGTAGTTTTTAAATCTAAAAATTGTGGAGCAAAAATGATTTGGTCAATACAGCTTCAACACACCCAAACGCACAAAATCTGTTGTTAGTAATGAACGACTACCAACTATTGAAATAGAGAGTTCCAACTTTTTTTCACCTAATATTTTGGCAGACTTAAAATCATTATTTTGTTCTATACATGCACACACCCTCTCACCTTTCTATTTAGTATGCCACAAGAATATTACTTCAACTTTTTCTTTAAAAAAAAAGGTATTTCAATTTCATCTCTTAGTTTACTTATTATCAATAATATTTAGACAAATGATATGGCTCTTTTTCAACTACAACACCCCCCCATCTCTAATTTTTTTTTTTTAATTTTCCGTACATTTCCACAGCACATTTTCCTTGATTACTAAAAAAGATAACATATTCTCACTTATTTATTTCAAAAAAGGAACACATTTCCCATTATTACACACACTTCATACATTACATACATACACACACGCACGCACACACACGCACATATACGTGGCACTTTCATTTTAATCATAAAATACTGGAATTTTTTTTGGGGGGTGGGGAATACTAAGAGGTTAGAACTTTTCACGTACCTGGCGTCGCATCAAAAAATTAATGATCTGTTTGTATTCACTTCACTCAGTTCAAGGTCATCTAAGTCCTACTGCTTGGTTTTTGACTTCACAGAGATTATAAAGCTGAGCCACAAGTCTACAGTATATTTTTTTACATTATTAATTTCCCTACCATTCAAATTTCAAAATAACAAATACTATTTAAATTTTGTCCACACATAAAAAGACAGACATAGACATAGGACAGACTCTGATAAACAATTCATATTTAAGCGCATCACAAGACTGCAAATATATATACATACATGTGTGTGTGTATATATATATATATATATAGTTATATATATATAATATGTCTGGTCACAGAGGTATTTTCCAAGAGACAAATTCCACCTGAAAAATGATATCTCATTACAATCACTCTAAATCCTCTTGCACGCTACAATTAAAAAGCAAACAAGGCAAGGATGGACTGGATTTTTTTAATATATCAATTGGGGAAAAACCTTCTACTCCCTAAGCCAACTCGGTAAAATGTCACCAAAACCCCGAGCAAAATGCGAGAGTGAGGTTTTTCTGTCAAGAGACAAAAAAAAAAAAGTTTGACTTGAACACTTGTACTCTTTCTTTTTCTTCTTTAAAAAAAAACTTACAATAGATATATATATATTTATATAGTAATATGTACGTGTTAATATATAGCTCTATATATTTCTTTATCTTTGAAAAAACAGCCAAGAAAGTTATGTACGTATCACTAATCCACTCTTCTTGCGTGACCTTCCCAACGTTCAGACTTTGTGAGACACACACAAACACGCGTTCCATCTTATTACAGACGCAGTTCACACAAAAATTGACACGTTTGCACAGGATCACTTATAGATAATTATATATCACATGTATTTAAGGATGCAGCAACTCATTGATGTGTGTGTCGTGTATATGTAATCATGTGTCAGCTACATTTTTAAGAGAATGCACTTTGTAGTATTTTTTTGAATTATTTTTTCAATTTTTTTTACTTACCCTCTAAATACCTTACTTAAAACCTTACAAACTACTGACTTAACTTACCCTTAAAAACTAGATAAAACATAATTTGTGTTCACTTCATCATTTGGTACAAGACTGGCTGAGAAAGAGAGGAAAGAACATAACAGTTAAGCACAAAATGTACATCCCATTTACCATGATTCTGATATACATCATTATTAGACTTAACACACTACAGTTGGCATTTAAAGGAAATTATCCTACAATCATACAGTGTTTGGAACCATTTTTTGTTACCAACCCTGCTTAAAACTTGTCTCCTCTACCAAGAGAAGCAGGTTTGGTGGTTAATTGCTATACACTCTGCACCATTTTCACTTGCCTGAGGAGAGAGCCATGTTATACAAGAGAAGCAAGTTCAAGTTACTCGATTATCATATTTTAAAACAAACAAACAAACAAACAAACAAACAAACAAAAAACACTCATAAGTCACAGCACAGTTGAAAATACATTATGTTTTAATCCCTCTTCTTCTGCAAAGTAAACTTGAGACTCCATGTTGGCCGGCAGGGACGCAAGCTCTTGAGTTTCACTCAACCCCATGATGATAACTATCCCTTCTCTCTTCTCATCCGGTTGTTGACTACTGAAGATTTTCGTGATGCATTGTGATACGATGGAAGTGAGTCATAATGAAAATATCCTTTGATTTCTAAATTATTAAATACAAATTGAACACGTTACTTTTTGGACATCAGATATTTCACATATCTACTTTACAATATATTGTGTTTGTATTCAATACTCGGCGTGCAGTCTGATTTAGTTTTTAAGAAATACTAAAAAATGCCATGCTCTTCCCAAGTTACTTAATTATTAAATGACATAATTAAAACAGGAAAAAGCAGCCATTTTTACATAGGAAGCTGAGATCACAGGTGCGGAGATACACCCCCTCGCGCATTTGACGAGAGACTGTCACAATTTCTTCCAAAATTTATGCTTTGGATCAACACTCTTTTCTGGCATAGCCTACAGGGTTTGTAAGAAGTCTGACGGGTTTTGTGATTTGCTGTTTCAAATTGTTTATGAACCCAGTCACCTGGTTACTCGTCTAAATTGTTCCACTTCCATACTTCTTCAACAAACTCAAACACAAACATTCATATTCTACAAATGAAAAATTACCCGTTTAGTAGAAGCAAAGCACATTACCTCCTCCACATTAATTCAGACTTCCTTACACACCTCCTGCTATGATTATTGTTATGTTCCAAGATGATACAGGAACAACAAAGCCAAGCAGCTGTTTGCAACTGCCTTATTGCACTCGCTATATCTGCCTACCTAACGATTTTTAACATATTATTAGGTACAATTTACCATAAGGCTGTACAGTTTTCGAGCTCCATAGCCTAAGTCCCCTGACACAATCACAATGAGTTTTGGCTTACAAAATGGCAACATCGTTTAGGTACTATGTATTATACTGGTGTTAGCTAATCTCCTAGTGCAACCACATTACATGGACTCACCCCCAAGGAGGTCTCCCGGTAGGAAGGAGTTGAGAGAGGAAGGGGTGGCTCGGTGTTGGTCACCACTGGTGTCCAGAGGGGCTGCGCCCCACAGTGAGCTAGCCGACGAGTTAGGGTTCCACAACTGACTGCCACCTGCAGCCCAAGTGTCAGATGGTGCAGCACCCTTGGAGGCACCAGTAGGTCCTACAGAAGGGTTGGAACCACCACGCATCCAACCTCCAGTTGAGCCACTGGGGGGCTGTTGCTGAGCTCCGTGACCCAAGTGCTGGAGGATCATATGCACGTCACTGTCCCCTGGAGACTCAGCAAAGATGGTTGTGTTCCCCAGTACGCAGTTGTTCAGTGCACCTTGTGCCTGGAAAAAGTTTCAATCAATTGTTAATATTTTCCAACACAAAGCTGTCTTAACTGTGCTATCTTATTCTCCATGATAGTGGACGAGAAAGAGCGAATTGCCACTTCCTACCGTCAAAGGACGAGGGTACGCCTGTAAGACACTCCCTGGGATGAATAAGTCTCCAGAAGTAAAAAACACCACGATGTGGTCATACTTAATGTTACCTTCAATTTCATATTTATGTACATGCATAATAACCACTGCCATCAGGTGACAGGCCATTTGCATTCAAATATATTATATACATTATATTTGGGGGACCGCGGTGGAACAGTGGTTAAGGTGCTGTGCTACAAATCAGAAGGTGGCTGGTTCGATTCCAGATGGCGTCATTGGAATTTTTTATTGACATAATCCTTCTGATCGCACTATGGCCCTGGGGTCGACTCAGCCTCTAACAGAAATGAGAACCAGGAGCATTACCTGGGAGTAAAGGCGGCCGGTGCATAAGGCTGACCTTACCTCCATCCTGTGCCATTGTCATGTAATCTGGGAACCGTTAACTTCCTGGAACCGTGGGACACTCCAGGCCTGTAACGGGACTGCTGTACCTTTTGTATACATTATATTTATTAAAGCATTCCCTGTAATAAGTCATGAAGATTCTGACAGGAGATGTGTTGGGCTTCCATCATATGACATTCGGCACAACTTGGAAGGCAGATTGTCAGCTCTATGCATCAGCCACACTTTACCACCAAGGAAATTCCTTGATACTCATTTCTGTTTGAGGCTGAAAGGACCCCAGGGCTACCGAATTTGAACAGAGCAGACATCCAAGGAGCGTACTGGGAACTGAATCCGAAACCTCCAATATTACGTCACAGTGCCCCCAACATGGTTATATTACGTAACACAATTTACCAACCATATTCTCTTCACCGTACCTTTAAGTCGAAGCACATGGGAGCGGGGCAGTACCATGTAATACACACAGGAGAGAAGTGACTTTACGATTGTGTATTGTTTTCTTCACCCTTTATATACTATAATGACAATTCATCATCATTTTTTCACATTCCATCTACACTAACAAAATCGAACTGTTGCCAAAAACATCATTTATCTTTTGTGAAGAGGCTATAAGCTTCTTGTCATTCCGATCAACGTTTCCTATGCAGCTCGCAGCAATGTGTTTCAAATAAAAAGGATGGCACAGGGTACAGTGTCACAAAGATGGGAAGCAAAAAAACTACAGACATACTACACCATTCACAACAGTTCACCATAAATGCATCTACTGCCAAAAAAATTATTTACCAATACAGGAAATGTACACAGAACATGAAAAGAACCCCTCTCTGATGGTCACACCATTGTACCTCCTGTGGTTAACACTTTTTGTTATTGTTCAGCTTCCGCGCACATGTATCACAAATTTTTATTACCGTTACTACCGCCAAACTTACTGTATACGTCATTCACATACACCAGAATATGCACGTATATTGCATGAACCCTCCTACATGTCCAACACATTCCCCCAAACGCCACATCATTAGACAACACACGGGATTGATCCTTCTGGATCAAAAACGATGTTCTTAAGACATCTGTATACATCTCACTACAAGCATTGTGCACAATGGCACATCGAATTCAAACCAAGAATAAGTCCCAATCATACTCGCCACAATGTCAATATTATTATGTTGAGAGTTGCTAATACATATTTTTGACAATGTACATACAAAATATGACATACTAATATCATACTCTTTTGTAGTGATGCCTCCGTGAGAATTGGAACTTATCACCAGAACACTATAAATGATCCTGTTTATGGATAACCGACAGTTCTATACAACTGATGTGCATTCGGTGGTTTATGTAAAAGATTGAAAGAAAACACAGAATGAATACTACTACATTACTGTTTATACATCTACACTCAAAGAAAAAGAAAACTGGAGAATATTAACCAATAAAGAAATTTATGCAATGGTTAAAACACCCACTATAACAGAGACAATATGGTTAAATAGATTATGTTGGTTGGGGCATGTGCAGAGAATGGAAGGAAATAGAGTTTCCAAAAGGTATTATATATGAATTTGGAAGCAACAAGGCTGAATGGTAGACCAAGAAACAGATGGCAAGATGAAGTGAGGGAGGATGGAAGAGTAGTTGGTGGAAAAAGGTGGAAGGAAAAGGTATACAATAGGGAGGAACGGAAGAAGGTCCTGAGAATGGCAAGGAATCGTTGCATTCTGCACATGGCAGAGGAATGAACGAACAAATGATTGAATGAATGAATGGTCTACACTGATTATGTGAGAGTTAAATTATTGGTCACACATAAACTGAATCCTTCACCCATTCACATTTTGTGTAACTCCTAACTTACAAACAAGAAATGTAACAACTCCTTACCTGTGCACCATGTAAATCACATTAAAAACTGGAAAGTACCCAGGAACATGATTAACAAAAAAAAACTGTCATTGGATTATGTCACACCATAACCAATCTCTATGTGAATAGTTGTTTCTTTGGCCTCTGCTACTAGATAATGTTTCATGTAATAATTTTGTGAATAGCACAATTTTGGAAAACAAATGTATCCACATGAAATGTGATTTGCTTTTTCCTACAAGTTAAATCTGAAACTTTCCTCCACCCAGAATCAATTCACGTTTCCAAATATGAAAGGTTTTTTTTGGTCTGATTTTAACCAAATTTGAATGACTTCTTCTAGCTGAGTTGTCACATGTAGACCAAAGAGTAAACACAAAGACCAATGAAGCCAAGACCTGCTTTTGTCAAAAAAACTACAGGCAAAGGCATACTAAGCCTCAATTTTGTGACATTGGTTTGAATCAGAAAATTACTAGGCCGTGTTACGAGGTCACGGGTCGGAAATCGAGTACCTTGTTGGCCTCTTCACGAGTGGAATACTTGGCAAGTGCGATGCTATGATTCAGGTACAGGTGAAAGCTCTGCAGTGGGCCATGCTGCATGCACAGCGTCTTCAGAGTTGATCCATCAATCTGTTAACAAACAACAAAACTTTTACACCCTGTTCAGATCCCCACACACACTCCATACATCATCAAATGACACGATGACTATTAATAACGAAAACAAAATGATGAAACAATTATGCCCTATTTAAAAAAACTATTCTAACATACATTCTGAGACAAGATTCAACCCGAACTCCCAAATAGGAGGGCAGAAATTCAAACTGGGTCTGAATCAGGGTTATTTTCCAAAATTCTTCGGATAGTAACACAATCATAATTACTTTTGTGATCTGACACTATGCAGCGTGGCACACACTTGGAGACACAGAGGAACCTGCAACCTCCGTCACCTTCGGTGTAAGGCAGTGTGCATGCCCATAAGGACGCATCCCTAGGAGGCTACACATTGTTCTATTACGTCTCACAGCTCTAAAAAATTTGAACACTTAAGTGTTAAAAACACACACACCTATAAACACAATACAGCACATCAGCTACTGTCAGCACAGTGATTAACATATGTGACAGTTGTTTCTTACCTGAGGAGTGAGATTTTTGAGCAAGAGCCAGGTTGAACCCCAAGTGCCTGCAGCAGAACCTTGGATGCCCCAAGAGGCAGATCGAACACCACCGCCACCACCTCCAGCAGCAGCGTTGGAAGCTGCGCCAGCACTGCCACCCACAGATCCTCCAGCACTGGCCCAACCACTGCCATTATTGTTACTGCCACTACCTCCACTTCCACTGCCACTGTTACCACCTCCAGGTACGGCACCTCCAGATGTGTTCTTGTTTGAGATTCCAGGTGGTGGTCCTCGGGACTTGCCCATTGGGGCGCCCCACAGCTCACTTGTTACCACAGTCGGTGGGGGTGCCTCACCCCACGCACCCTTGGAACCACCCAGCTTGCCAAGTGGACTAAGCAATAGGGAGCAATGTTAAAAATGGAAGATGTCAATACGAATTCAAAAAACACTGTATGTTCAAGCATAAACTGATGTACGGTACGGAATGTTAAGAAATGAGAACTATAGTTAACTGCAATTAATTAAAATTAGGATGGTGGCGCGAAGTGTGGAATCAAGAAGGCCTACTGTAAGAGCCTTCACTAAAGATGATGATGATGATGTGGAAGCACAGGGCAATGGTACACTAATGACAGGCCCATGGCCCTCATCTGGCTACAAGGGCCTGATTACTGACCTTTAACCCTTCAGAGTGGGGGCATTTAAACCCCAGTTCATACTGTGATGTGGGAAGGCTTTTCTATGGGGCATTTAAATTTTGAGCTAAATTGTGCAGGAGTCTATTCAAAATAATGTAGTTTTGTTAATAGTGGTTGGATTTCAATGAAACTTGAAACCAAATATTTAGGAATGTCTAAGCTTTTCGAATATCCAATCAAATCTCACCTTAAAAATTTAACTTGGTGTGAAATGCCTTGAAACATTCTTCAACACATAGGGCTGCTTCACGTTCGGGGCACCAAAACACTGTCTCCTTCCTTCTATTGTTTTTGTAACACACTACACACCTCTTTGTTGGCCTGGCCTTTTTTCTGTCGGTGGTATTCTTTCTGGAAAATGTCTTTCAAGAAGTCACGGCACATTTTTGTCTGTGGAATGATGGCAATGAAATTTCCTGACACTTCCACTTCCATGTTCGGTGAGTAGTGCCTGTACCAGTTCCACTCTGAATTTAAAATGGTCTATTTTGGTCTGCGTGGCATATTACCATACAGTTTAGAACTGTAATATTGAGTAATCTCCTAAACAGTTTTATGTACCATTTACTCATTTTCTTTCTTTCCAAATGATAGGGTTGAAGAAGTCGGTCTTTTAGATCAACTCCACCCATGTTTTCGTTGTAATCTAGAACTGATACAGGCTTTTGCTTTTCCTGTCTACATTTCATTAACTTCATTCTTGTTTCCTCTCCATGGTAAGTTGAAATCATTGTCACTTCTTTTTTGTCTTTCCACTTCAGAACGGACACCGGTCCTGAATGTTGAGCTGCTAATTCTCCTTTCTTTAGCTTCTTCTCTTACACTCTTTGTGGAACATCTTTCCTACTAAGACGCAGGGTTCCAACACAGTCAGTTTTC
>Ga0136643_10015537_pt1 | contig 11436 bp, 5 predicted proteins | sample TergutLab28metaG_FD_96883 | JGI IMG/M metagenome (GOLD analysis project Ga0136643, IMG submission 96883) | Labiotermes labralis P1 segment gut microbial communities from Petit-Saut dam, French Guiana - Lab288 P1 (version 3) (version 3) | ecosystem: Host-associated > Arthropoda: Insects >...
AATAAGTTTTATTTCATGCCTCTACATGTTTCGAGCACATGTGCTCGAAACATGTAGAGGCATGAAATAAAACTTATTGTGAAACAAATTTTGTGCATCAAGTTGGTTAAATACCGAGATAAATATACTGAGATGCACGGGCAACAAAACGTCAAAATACATTTGTGTTTAATGATAGGTTTGTAATGTTTTTAAATCACAACGGCATGTCCTTTTCATGTGCATCGCATCTTGCTTCCTAAACAGAATCGAAGAACTTTCTTACCTTCAGCATATCTGACGGAATGACATTTATTTAAGTCGGTTTGGATGTTCGTGATTAAAATAAAGAATTACAACTTGTCCACATGATTAGCCTTTGTTATTAATATTTTTTTAAAAAATAGTTTTGCCAGAATTAAAACAAACTCACTCGTTCTAACACTTTTGTTAAAGCTGTGAAATGTTGAATTAGCGTCGTGTTGTTATGTACTTTTTAGAGCTCTGAGCCCAAAATTACAATATGATGAGGAGATGAAAAATTATTCTTTCCACATTCAGCCCACTAAACATCGTGATTAAAGCATACGCGTCCTTTCATCATGCTTTGTTAAATTAGCTCAATTCTCTTCTCTCCTCCATTCTATGCCTTCGCTTAACAAAATCTGCGCAAGGAAATAAAAACGTTTGACAAATAACAAGAAGGAAGCGAAGCAAACACAGGCTCTGTGTTGACTTTAGAGATGACAAGGCGCAGATGACGCTGGCTTAAAGTCCTAAAGATGTGAAATGTACGTCAACAATACGTTGAGCTGCTGAACCAATGACAGTCGCTGTTAGAGCGTGAGTTCAATAATACAAATGAAGGTAGCCAGGCAGTTGGAAGAATAGAAACAAGATAATGAAAGTTAAGCCGGTTCGGTATTTATTAATGCTTTTCAGCTCTAATGCATAATCTGATTTTTTTGTTTATAAATTTCTACATTTCAGAAAGAGGGAATGGGATATTATGCGATTGTAAGTTGGTAAGAATAAAGAAAAGAATTGTACGACTTACTTTTTTTTCGTGTTTGAGTTTCAGATTTGGCGATGAACATAGACTGAGGTTGTTTGAGGACAAAACGCGGAGCTGTAAAATTTACACTATTCGCGAAATAATGGAGTCGTCAAGTTGTAGAAGATGAAATTGGTTAGGCGTGTAGCACGTGTGTGAGACGCGGGATTAACATATTTTAGCCGGGAACTACGAAGGAAAGGGGCTGCTTGGGATGTGGGGTGCGAGGGTGTAGAGTGGTTTGAACTGGCTCAGGACAGAGTAACATGGTGGGTTTTTGTGAATACGGTAATGGACATCCAAAAGTGCTTGAAAACTGGCAAGCTATTGAAAACCCGAGACGTTTTCTTCTCAAGAAATTTATTATTCCACGGAGTTAAGCCTTGGAACTGCTGACTTTGTGTAGGTGAGAGTTCACACAGTAACACTTTACTTTAAATACTCAAATATTTTACTTAACGGGCAATGTTGTGTAAACTACAACGCCCGGTATCATGCACTTCGCACCGCGTGGGTATCTGGACGAGATCTTTTCAGGTCATAATGAATCGAGACCTATTTTTGTACACATCCTGCATCGTATATAGAAACAGCTAAGAACTGGCAAATGTGACTTTTTTGTTACATACATTTGATACGTAACATCAGAATACTGCAATTTATCAATTTTATCAGTTTTGTGTATTTTAGCTTTCTAGGTTCTAATCATTCTTATAAGGAGGACACGAACATATAGTGGCATTATTTCTATAGTAAAACCAACTAGATGCACGAATGTATCAAATTTATTTTATTTTGGAATGACACTCTACATGTTTCGGACGGTTCCTCCGTCCATCATCAACTGTTTGCTTGCTAGGAAGCAGACAGCAGTATCTGTTTGACATATGCCTGTTGCTGTATGTAGTTTTGAACTCCTGATGATGGACGGAGGAACCGTGTAGAGTGTCATTTCAAAATAAAATAAATTTGATGCATTGGTGCATCTTGTTGGTTTTACTATAGAAGTAATACTACGATGCACGGCTCTATGAACGTCAAATATATTGGCAGGTTGGCGTATATACCTTCGTTTTAGTAACTCCCTGAGGACGGCACCTCGGTGCTGAAACTGTCGGAGTTGAAGTATTTCATAAGTGGTGTGTCAGTGAGCGCGTTTTTTTTGGATGATATATTGATTGTCAGAACATGCGCGGTATTGAATAAAGTAAAATTTACTTAAACCTGGCTGTGCCGTAGCTTAGGAATTTCTCAGCGGGGTCCAGTTTCAGGTCGATTCGTATGGAATGTGTCGGAGATAGAGCGGTATTGGAACAGATTTTTTTTCCCCGAGTTATGCGGTTTTCGCCTGTCAGTACTATTTCATCGATGCTTCGCCTTCATTCATCCATCAACCGCAGAAAGTACAACGGACCCATTAGATGCTTAATTTCCAATAGAGATAGTCTGACCCCGTCGAGAGAATAAAACAGAAAATTACCGTTATTTATCGACGCTCTGTAAATCTAGAGATTTTGTTCCATCAAAGGGATGACTGTAGAGGAATGTGAGGTTTAGTTCTTGTAGCCTGCGCTATTCTGAAAATTAAAGAAGAACACGGAATAGAGCTATAAAATTGGGCCGTAAACCTACGTTTTCGGATATTAAGAGAGGGAAATGTTCAGATTGCAGTCATTTGGGTGTCGATAACATGTGGTGTTGCAGGATGATATTGCAAAGGTATGGGAAGAACGTATTGCTACCATCACGAGGGTCGAATATATAATGTATAGAGGATGATAGTTTTAGTGTCCTGCCTTCCGTATGCAAGGGATTGCTTGAGCACCTGACTTATTCTCAACGATAAAAGAAATAATTTCAGTTAAGAGGAAAATTTTTATAAAGGACTGCATTGTGTGCCATTATTCATTCTAATATATTAATGCGAGATTTATTCCTATTAGACATTGACGTGTATTACCTTAATATGGCTATTAGTTTGTGAAACTTTTTTATTATACCTGATGATGGACTTATAGGGCCGAAACATTTAGCGTAGTAGATAGTGCAATAATACAGACTACTGCACCACATTGTTGTTTAACGACGGTATAATAAAAAAGTTTTTCAAACTAATAATACGGTAACACAACGGGATGGAAAATACACAATTTAATATGGCTCATCCCAAAAAATGTAGTTATCCCGTTACAGGCCCAGTGTGACCCAGAGGGTAGGTAGAGGTATAGCTCTATTCTTCCATGACAGCGGCACTAGAAGGGGGTGAGTGGTCAGCAGCACGCCTCTGCCGCACTTTACCCCCGGGAAAGACACAGTACCCATTGTACAGGAGGCTGGGTGGGCCCCAGCGCCGGTCTGGACGGGCGGAAAATCTCGTCCTCACCGGGATTTTTTTTTGTAATTAGAGTGCTTTTATTCCAATATCCGTATACAATAGTACAATAGTGCTACTTTATCATTACACGTCTAAAATTGGAGGGTGTCTTCTTTGGTCGGAGCTGTACGCCAGGGGAGACTGCGATATGCGCAAAAGTCGTAGCAGGGGTCTAATCGGTTGTGGAAGGAAGATTAGATCCCGGACCGTCCAGCCCGTAGTCAGTCGCTATACCGACTGAGCTGCCCAGCCCATAATATGGCTCATCTCTTTATGCTAAATTTTGGTTCTAACTTGGAATATTTCAACTATATGAGTAGGCTGCTAATAAATGATTCATGATGTACACGTGAAATTAAATCCAGGATTTCCATGGCAAAAGCAACATTCAACAATAAGAAGAAGAAGAATCTTTTCACAAGTAAATTAAATTTAAATTTAAGGAAGAAACTAGTGAAACAAGTGAAGTGCTACACTTGGAGCACATCTTCTTTTGGTGCTGAAACTTAGACAGTTCGGAATGTAGATCAGATATAACTTGAAAGTTTTGAAGTGTGGTGCGGGAGAAGGCTGGAGAAGATCAGTTAGACCGATCGTGTGAAAGATGAAGAAGTATTACATAGAGACAAGGAGGCAAGAAACATCCTACATGCAATAAAACGAAGGGAGAGTACCTCTCTTGGCCACATGTAAATAGGAACTGCCTTCTAAAACACGTTAGTGCAGGAAAGATAGGAAGGAACAGAAGACGAAGAAGAAGAAGAAGACATGGACAGCTTCTGGATGACCTTAAGGGAACAAGACAATAGTAGAACTTGACACAGGAAGCGCTAGATCGCACTTTGCTGAGAAATCGTGGTGGAAGAGGCTATGGACCTGACACAAGACAATCTACATAACGAAAATTAAAGTGAATTTATTTTGGCACATTTGTTCTGGTTAGAGTCTGTCATCGCGGCTGCTAGAGGAGCAATACAGATTGAGTTTGAGATTGTTCGGACCCAATAGAAAATGTAACAGGTAACTGGATTAAATGCATACAGAGGAACTTCGTAATTTGAACCTATCGATTGTAATTATTAGGTGGATTGTATTAAGGTGGCTAAGATGGGCAGGGCACGATAAATGCATGGGAGGCGTGAGAATTGTTGGCAAAATTCTAGTAGTGTAACCTGAGGGAAAGAGATCATTTGGGGGATCCCGGACGGCAATGTGAAAAGGTATCGAGATTACTGTTAAATAAAGAGTATGACAGGATTGAACTAGATACATTTCGTTCACGATGTGGTTTAGCGATTTTTTTGTGAACAGGTCTAATTAATCTTAGGCTTCCATGAAAGTGTGGAGTTTATATACTGAACAACTGCTATTTCCCAAATAGGAATCTTACACTTTGAATGCTGGTGTCCCCCCCCCCCTCCATGGCGCAACAGCCCTAGTGGGCCAGGACTTCCTCATTATCGAGGATTCACGATCACACTCAGATATCACAGTCGGTAAGAGTCCTCTGGACAAGAGATCAGTTCGTCACAGATCTATACCTGACAACAAACAATCACAAGAGACAGACAGCCATGCCCCCGGCGGGATTCGAACCCACAACCCCAGCAAGCGAAGGGCCGCAGAGGGTGTTGGTGTTTGGTAAGAGGAAGTAGTTACAATCACCGTCCTTGTATTTTGTGCTTTTGTTGTCTAGTGAAAATTGCTTAGCTATGTTTTCTGAACTTTTTTAGAATTTGCGGTACTTGTAATGTGACGTTAATCTGGGTTTAATTACAGTATAATTAATCATCATGTAGTGACAGTTGTTTTGGAAGAAGTAAGCCTGAAGACAGGGACCGAACCTGTCCCCGTGACACAATCGATTATATTACAATATATGTGATGGAAAAAGTCCAGATGTCCAAACAATCTACAAGTTCAAACGCCATGGACCGTCGTCAGAAACCCATAGAATAGTACACCGTATCATTTTATTCTTAATAATGGTTTAATTATTGTGTCTGGCTCCTTACCTTATTCACCGCTACTGTTATTCTGTTAATTATACTTACATGATTTATCATTCTTTTGAGAGGAGAATTTCTGAATGTTCTGGAGAAGAAAGCCATCATTCGAACTAATAATATTTTTGCAAGTTATTTATTCAGAAATGTTTCGCTGTTTCTTATATTTGAAACTGATTACCCACTTCTGATTGGCATTACTTCTCACCGAGTATACTGTTTCCTCCCATTCATGGGGTATTTGGCATTAATACACACAGGAAAATTGATTTAAAATAAATTGTCCCAGAGACCATACCCAGTCATTTATGACTGAGCTTAAATAGGAGATGTATCACTGGATGTATTTCCTACCTGCCATTAATAGTGACTGTCAACACGATTGCTGAATGTCTTCGGACAGATTGCAACATTCTGGGAGATAAAATAAAAAAATTAATTTATTTTAAGGGGGGTATGTGAGATTGATTCTCATTTGACTAGAACGTCATGTGCTGCAACACTAAGAGCCGAAGTCTGACGGTGACAATTCACTGTCATGTATAGGGAGAGAAAAGCCTTGGAGCTTTACCTCCACTCCCCTATACGTCTCCAAGACGTGACATGAGCGTTGTTAGTCGTTTCCAAAAAAGGGAGAGACTTCTTGCAGTCATGAGGCTCAAGATTCAAGATGCAAAACTGTGTTGACTCATTCTGGCCAGAAACCTCCTCTGCAAGTCAATCACTTTCTCTTTACCTCTCTTTGATCCTCATCGCCTATTCAAATTCTCTTCTTTTCCCCTACTCTGGAGCGGAATTAAGCAAAGCTTCTCGCATCGCCAATGAACACATTAACAGTTGAAGCAGAAAAGAAAGTACCGCATCTCTCGCGGAGCCCCCTCTAATCTGACTCGTCTTATGCTAATCAGTTTCTATGAAATGCATAGGTTTTTTTTTATCGCTGTCTGACTGGGGATTAGTAAGTTTAATGTAGCCTCCCACACACCCACCTCTATAAAGAATGCTCGCTAACCAACGCATTTTCCCCTTCCCCTCTTCAAACGCCAACATATATACGGAAAGTCTTAAGCGCCCCCTCTGCAGTATGACGCGTGTTACCTTCCTATTATCACCCGAACTAATCCTCGTCTTTCAGCGTTTCCTAATAAGCACTTTAAAATTCTCGTATAAAGTCTTCATGATGTAATGAAAGTGTCTCCACGAGAACATCACTTACATCGTGTCTCCGGTTTCTTTACGCAGAACTGTCTGAACAGGTCCGTAAAGTTCCTCGGTGGAATTACGAGACTGATGAAAGTGTTTTATTCAGTATCGGAAACCAAAAAATAGGACTCAAACTGCCTAATTGGCAGGGTAGGAATGCTGTTGATGTCATTCGGAAAGGATGATGTCCGTATAAAATAAAGCAGGTTGGCTGTGCGTGCCTTATCGGTTATTTTGTGGGACTGCTTAAATAGTCTTTGTAGCTTCAAATGATAACGATGATAAGTGAGTGGGGAGTTATAAAGGATGTGGAAGGCAGTGGTAGTGGCTTGTTTTGAGGTAGCGTTTGTAAAGACTCAGGGGAACCACAGTAATCTTCAGCCAGTTTATCCGGTCTGCGGATCGAAATTTGAACCCGAGACCTGTGGAATAAGAGGCATCGGTACTACTCTAAGGTGCGAGGTCCGGTTACTTCTGCGGTCATCCGGAGCGCATTTGTGATACGTACAAAGAAAATTTGATTTCCGATTTGGAACATAAATGATTATGAAATTTTTTAAGCTAAAATTCAAATTCTTGTTATTGAACACGCCGGAAGAACAAATATTTTTAATTATTGCGTAATGTGACTTTATGTAAGACAATGAATTCACTGAGTCAAGACACGAGTTCAGGAACAGATAGGTGCCAGTTTAAAACAATTGTTCGGGTAGCCTCGGTACATATATCGCAACAGTGAAACAGTGACTTATATCACGTGATGGGTTTTTAACGGTTATGTTATCAAATACTCCTAAAGCTAAATTTATCATCATGCATAATCAAGCACTACGCCTCAGAGACGACTGTGAGAATAGAGGTAAGAACTCCACGCATTCTTTACGTTAGCACTAGGGAGGAATTTGGAGTCACTTTCGTGATAGATCTTCTTACCGTCGGGGCGTTTAATGGAGGCTGAGAATTATTTAGGGCAGATTTACACTTTGGCAAAAAGATAGAGAGAGAGAGAGAAAGAGAGAAGTTATCCTGACGGCAATTGAACCTTGTCCATCCATCTGGTAGCCAGCCACTACAGCGAGATATTAACTGCTCTAAATGCATGCAAATAGATATCAAAGACATTTTAGATTGTGCATGTCTAGTTTGATTTGTAGGTGTATGTTTATTTGTAAAAATATTTGGTTGTGTGGAAATATGAGAGTTTGGCATTACAAATAACTCGCATCCTATTGCCCTAAAAACTTTATTTTTTTTTCTGAACTCAGATGGTGTGTGCCTACACTTGATTCGTGCCACCACAAAAAATAAATTGTTCGCATATAAATATTGATAGTATGCCACTTACAGAATACTATCTGATCCAAAACTTTGTTTCATATTCACGCATGTTCGAGACAAGGGGGCTGTAAATTCCCAGCATGCTATCCATAATACAAACCATGATCACACTCACAATGGGGGAAAGGGGTGAAGATGCTACAATGGAGGTATTCATGCAGTCGTGTGGTCGTTTCGCGGACAGCATTGTGCTTTTGTCTTGCAATTCCCCCTGCTGACGTTTGGCTTTTGTTTTCCACCCCCGGCCCTTTCCAAACTAAGCCAATTGTTAGTGTGTTCACATCGTAAATTTCGTTACGATTCGACCCATCATCAGCATTGAAAGTCATCTATTTTCAATGTTCTCCTCAGAACTAATGATAACAATAACAAGCAATGCTAACGCCGCGGTGCGGCAAACTCGGATATTATTCTATTCTGTATCCAGACAAGTGGCCAATGTAGAGGAAAGTCGTGCCTGCTCGCTGGGCTGTTAATGGTTTCATTCGTGTCAATTCGACTCGTTTCATCAATCGAACGGTATACTCATATAACGATGTTAAACTCTAAGGGTAAGCAAGGGTGACCTGAATATTGAGGTGGGAGGGGTGCACGAATGATGGTTGTGGCTTGTTCTAGCTGGGCACGGCATCGAATTGTTGATCCCGGAGCACGATTGTGCAGTGTGTGGAGCTTGGTTAATGCGTTGTAATTCCTGTCACATTAGAAAAAACTGAGTCGCGTCAGACTTTCCACCATTGTGGTATCATTGCTTCCACTACAAAGACAAATATTACTGAATTTAAAATAAAAATGACCCTTTACAGCAAACATTTTTTAATCAGTTTATTGAATGAATGTGAAATTTACAGTAGATGATTTAGATTGCACCGTGGACTGTGGAAGAGACAGTGATTTTAATATTAAGCTAAATAGATTGATACCAATCTTGGAACTGTAAAAACTACATTACTACGTGTAGGCCTACGACGAAATACGAATTTTGAATAAAATTTGACAAAACATTGGCTACACCTGTGCTTTTGTCTGGATCCTAATGTTGGCCACGCCTATGCATTCTGGATCAGAATGTTGGCCACACCTATGCTTCTGTCTGGATCCGAATGTTGGCCACACCTATGCTTCTGTCTGGATCCGTATGTTGGCCACACCTCTGCTTCTGTCTGGATCCGAATACTGGCCACACCCATACCACTGAATCCGAATATTGGTCATGCCTGTGCCTCTGCCTGGATCCGAATGTTGGTCATGCCTGTACCTCTGCCTGGATCCGAATGTTAGTCATGCCTGTGCCTCTGCCTGGATCCGAATTTTGGCCATGCCTGTACCTCTGCCTGGATCCAAATGGTGGTCATGCCTGTGCCTCTGCCTGGGTCCGAATGGTGGTCATGCCTGTGCCTCTGCCTGGATCCAAATGGTGGTCATGCCTGTGCCTCTGCCTGGATCCAAATGGTGGTCATGCCTGTGCCTCTGCCCGGATGCCAGTGCAGAATGTTAAAGAAGGAATGAAAGATCAGCGTGGAGACGGTAGAAATAGCGTTTCCTCGGAGCTGTCACAGAATAGAGAGTGATGGACCGCAAACTTGATGAAAATATTGGAGAAATACTGGGAGGGCAGTTGAAAATGTCAAAATAAGGATCTGCTAAAAGAAATGACAAGAATATTTGGAAAGAATGAGTACCGGATACTGAAAGATGTCTCTCGTTACGTAAAACCGAAGAATGCAATTAGCCAGCGACTGCCGACAGCAAGATAGAAAGACGCTTTTAATCCAATGAAACGGAAAGGACTAAGACTTTAATCCGTGCTGCTAATGATACAGATTCTTATACCATCACATGTAACCTGTGATATCCTATCAGATGTATTCTTTGTTATGCCGATACATATATATGTATATATTTATGTACTATATGTTACTATCAGATGTACCCTATGAAATATCGCATTTACTGTACCCCAAGATCCGTGTGCGTTAACAGATATATATTCGTATTGTGAAATAATGGGTTTACTTTCCTTTGGTAATGGACTGCAAAAAATATTTTGTGTTTATGGGAGGCATATTTATATGTATCCTTTTGATACAGGTTGGAAATAATTTCAAAGAACAGTAATCGTGTGACTTATGAAAACTGAACGGTGTTAGACGTTGTTATTTTTGTGTAGTTTTTGTCTTCCGTCCATTCTCCCAGTTTCATATACGAAACCCGTGAGTTATGGTGATTAGATGAGGTTAGTCATATTCGACTAGAAGTCATACGCCTGATCAGTTCGTTATAGTGTAATATTTTATGCAGAGACTGTCGTAACTCCAAATACTGGTGGGCGGGTTCCGAATTTATCTGCGGACAGTTTAGCTTATACTTCAGGAAACCATAACATTGTATGACAGTCGTGCGTTGGCAATCACAAAGAGCAATTACTTACTACAGCAACAGAAGTACTTTTATACACGTGTATGTGTGTGTGTGTGTGTAAGAAAGTATTAAAAAACTGACATACTGTCTTCTGACCAGTCTGCACTCTACAATAACTCAGACCAAAATGAAATAAAGTGAAATGCCAACCTGATGCAACTAGGTAATTTTATTGATGTATTCTTAGCTCGACATGTTTCGGGTACTTACGCCAATCATCAGGAGCATTAGATGTTGAGTTGCAGCATATGGTTGTCTGCACTGTAAAGTGCAGACAACCGTAAGCACCCGAAACATGTCGAGCTAAGAATACATTAATAAAACCACCTAGTTGCACCAAGTTGGCATTTCACTTTATTTCATGAGGAAGATGCACGGCCAAACAACCCTCAGACCAAAATGTTTGTGTTTACGTGACAGAATGTGTGCTCTTGTCCTTTAATCACAGTCCACAGTACAGTACAGAATACGAGTCATCTCAAAGGCGTACAAACAAGACAGACAATGTACATATAATGTAACATTGAGGCACATTCGTGCAACCATTGTTGCAGTAGAAAAGCAACAACTACTATACATTCAGAGTGTCTGTTTGTATCCTTAGTTATCCAGCATGCAATGCGCATGCACCATACTGCCATCTGTGGCTTGTCCGGCTTAACAACATTTCCCCTCATTATCTAAAAAATGGCATGATTTCCGGAAAAAATATTATTGAACATAAATTGCGTGTTTTGATTTTCTCTATAACTTTTTTGTGAAACATTTCTCATTGTAAGAAGAATTCAGCGAGATACTGTCATAAGTGCACAAAGGTCTTGTAAAGTGCCTGTGATTATTGTCAGATTTTAATGAATCTTATGTTTATTGGACCGTGCATCATCTTGATAGTTGAATAAAGAGAGATAACTTGATGTCACTTGCTTTATTATTTCATTATTTAATGCTCAACATGTTTCGGATGATAATACATCCATCCTCAGGAGCTTGCGACTTATTTGATGAGTTATTTCATGGGTTGTTTTGTTCTGGTTCGATGTGTGTTGGTGTTGGGGTGGTGT
>Ga0136643_10015538_pt1 | contig 11436 bp, 7 predicted proteins | sample TergutLab28metaG_FD_96883 | JGI IMG/M metagenome (GOLD analysis project Ga0136643, IMG submission 96883) | Labiotermes labralis P1 segment gut microbial communities from Petit-Saut dam, French Guiana - Lab288 P1 (version 3) (version 3) | ecosystem: Host-associated > Arthropoda: Insects >...
AGAGGCATACCTTCACTTATTCTTAATATGGACCCTAGATGAAGGCGAGTGGTCAACTTCATATTCCCGGCCGCTTTACGCAGGGGAAAGAACCTCGGTATCCATTGAATAGGAGGCTCGGTGACCGTTTTTAGAAAAAATTATTTGCTCCTGCCGGGATTCAAACCTCGGACCGTCCAGCCCGTAGCTTGTCGCTATATTCACCACGCTCTCCCGGCTCCTGAAACTTATTATACTACATCCAATAAACATGAATCTTAAAGTAGCTATGCTTGAGTGTATCATTCACATTTTCCGCGCTTTCAGTATCAGGTAGCTGAAAGGACTAACACATTCATTGGCGATTATGCGTCGGGGGCGTGACCTCCTCCCTAGATTTTTGACTCGAGACAAGCCCATCTTCATACAAATGTACACTGTGCAGGTGTAAAGTGCTCGTAAGACAAGAATACAAAATTGTTTCTTTTAGCTATCAATGTCTCCTTTCAAATCTAGACATTTTTCTTATATTTGAACTCAAATTCAGTAAATTCTAAACTCACATATTCACAAACAAGTGGAAGTGAGCCAATGGACTTCAGGACAGGAGAGAGCATCAAGTGAAGAGGCTGTTCTGTCCTATTCAAATGTTGGCATTGCAAAAGGGGTGGCAGTTTCAGCCAAGGTGGAACATTTGCTGCTCCTTCACAGTAACATCGCATTTGTACAGACTCCATAGAGCAGGGTCATTCTTGGCATTTGGTTGGTTACATTGAATCACTGAAACCATAAAGAGAAATTCCATAAGAATTATTCGTCCTGTTTCTGCCTAATGTACAGCTTCAGCCACTGTTAGTCAGCTCAAAGCTGTTGTGATTGTACTTTAGTTTTGGTACTTATGAAGCTTGACTTTTGTTTTGAAATGCAACAACCATTCACAGTAGAAGGATAGTGGTAGTCTTTTCTTGGGGCCTTCAGATGTGTGACACAGGCGCAAACACTTTGTCCACAGCTTTTAGCTTTATAAATTTTTATTGATGTTTTTAATGTTATGTACTGCTTCTTAACATAGCTTATAAAATCCTCTCTTATATTCTATATGTCCGTCTCTCAGATTATACTGAAAGAATTATAGGCAAATACGAATGCGGTTTTCGAAAAGGGAAATCAATGACCAATCAGATTTTCACCTTAAGTCAAATTATGGAAAAGAGTCGAATATCAAATTGGAGTACATCATTTGTTCATTGACTTTAAATCAGCCTATGACAGTATCTACCGAAAGAAGCTTTTTGGTGCCATGATGGAATTTGGTATCCCACCTAAACTGATAAGATTGGTCAAAACAACAATGACCAACGTGCAATGCTCAGTCCGGATCCAGTCTCACCTGTCGGAGCCAATATCTACCACGTGGGGTGAGGCAAGACGACACACTTGTATGCCTCCTCTTTAATATAGTCTTGGAAAAAGCCATACGGGACTCAGGCATTCAAACTAGAGGAACCATTTTTTTTAAGACTGTACAAATCTTGGAATAAGCCAATGACATTGATTTAATGGCATGTACAACCCTTGGACTCAATGAAGCTTTCTTAAATCTGAAGAAATCTGCAAGAAATATGGGACTGGTAATAAATCAAGAGAAGACGGTTTACATGTATAGTGGAAAGGACACAACATTGCATCAGGACTTTGCAATAGGAAATTATGTGTTTAAGAGAGTGGACAATTTCAAATATCTGGGTACAATGGTCAATAAAATGAACAACAGGTGAGTAGAAGTGAATGCTCAACTGATAATGGCTAATAGAGCATATTATGGGTTACAGAACCATATGAAATCAAGGAACATATCCAGGAATATCAAAACACTCCTTTATAAAACATTAATTAGACCAGTACTTACATATGGGGCAGAAACATGGGTGCTATCTAAGCAAGATGAACATCGTCTTAGTATTTTTGAGTGTAAAATCCTCCAGAGAATTTATGCCCCAGTGACTGATGGGGGAAGATGGCAAATTAGAACCAAGAACTCTATCAATTGTGTGGTGAGAATGACATTGTAAAATTCTGCAAATTGAGCAGATTGAGATTGGCAGGACATGTCATAGGCCAGGATGACGATGATTTATCCAGGAGAGTCCTCATCAGTGAGCCAGGAGGAAAGCGCCCCAGAGGAAGACCCAGGTTGCGCTGGGAAAATGGAGTGAAGGAAAATGCAGCAAAACTAGGGTGTAGAATCTGGAGAGTAGTCGCCCTAAACCGGAAAAGATGGAGGAAACTCTTGAAGGAGGCCGAGGCCCACCTCAGGCTGTAGCGCCGTTGGGAATGAATGGAATGGTTTAATGTTATGGCCATTCATGCATTCACAGCCCTGCAGTACCACTTGAGAACTACAATGTTGAAAGCTTGGTAATAGTTGTGAGTGTTCATGAGCAAAGACAACAGTTCAGCTCTGTTCCACGTGAGAGCCAAAACATGACCAAGTTTCAAAGAGAACAAAACTGTGGTTCACTCAACCCCCTCCCCCAACCAAGGGTAGAACAGATTTCAAGTAAGATGCATCAACATTTTTATTACACGTCAAAATCATCATTGAATGACAACTTTCATATTTTGACATTTCCCCACGCATTTGAACCCCCCCTCTTTAACTTGGTGCTGTAGGTTGTTCATCCTTGCACTACATTGTATAATTATGAGGGTTGGTGGTACAGAATACTTATTTGGGTGGGAAATCATATCAGCTTGAAGGATACTTCAACAGGCTCAATCCATGGTACCGCTTTCCAAAATGTCTGTTGTCAACAAATTTCCCACCTTACACCGAGACTAAAATCTCAACAATATTTCCATGCTGCAATGAGTAGCTACCTATCATTCAGTGGTAGCTGATGTGAATCTCATTTGACAGGTTGTATTTTGTGGAATGTTTTCCTTGCTCTCCAAATCCTGCCATGCAAATGACTGGATAAAATTTTATGGACTATTTGTTGTAAGGCTGATGGGGCAGGTAAAACAGAACTTCTGTCAATAATGGCATAGGCCTACACAGGGACAAAGTTACCTATTTAAAACACTTCTTTCTGTAGATTCCAATTCCATAAGAACCAACCACTAAATCTAGATACTAGTTTTCCTGTACTATCACATTCAGCTGTGTATTTCAAGTAATTTTTTACTGTATCATATCTGGAACTGTGTTGTTATAATGCCATGGAAATGTGTATCTCCCCAAACGAAGACCAACTACATTTTCCTTGCTTAGAGGTGCACCATACACAAACAGCAATCACTTCTAGAAAACAAAATTTTATTTTAAAAAAAAGTAGTCTCCTGTTCTACATGTCAATGTGCAACTAATTAAACCTCTCATGAATTCCATAAAATTTTTTTATTTTTGGTTCTCAAATTACCTTCATATGTAAGTTTATAAGAAACTTCTGGCATCTCCAACACCACATAAATGTTTTACTGATGCAGTTGTCTGCACAGTAACTTTTAATGCATTTGGTTTATTTTAACATAGTTAATACTTCAAGACTATTTAAGTCACACCTGCACACAGCATCATTGTTTGTATACTGCAGTTTGTGGCAATACATCAAAATACAGTGCAAGACTTTCATGGGCACCAACTGAAAATGGTGCTATAATGTGGGTCTGACTGTACATTACGCACTTACACCATGGAGCAGAGACCTTCTTGATAAGCTAACCAGTTCTCAGCTAGTCAAGAAATTCCTTACATTTTATGAAAAATGAAGGTCCATCACCTCATTTACAATTGCCTGCCATCTGTCCCTACCTGAAGACAGATCCATCCAGTCCATCACCCCCCCCCCCAATTCCCATTTCCTGATAATCCATCTTCATTTTATCCTCCCATCTATGCTTGGGTCTTCGAAGTGGTCTTTTCCCTCAAGTTTCCCTACCAAAACCCCATATACACCTCTCCTCCCCCCCTACCCATGCATGCTACATCCCCAACCCATCTCATTCTTCTCAATTTTATCACCTGGACAGTATTTGGTGAGGACTACAGATCATTATGTAGTTTTCTCCATTCCCTCTTTACCTCATCCCTCTTAGGCCCAAATATTCTCCTCAGCACCCTATTCTCAAACATCCTCAGTCTATGTTCCTCCCTCAATGTGAGCGATCAAGTTTCACACACACACACAAAACAACAGGCAAAATTATAGTTCTGTATATCTTAATCTACATATTTTTCGACAGCAAACTGGAAGACAAAAAATTCTGCATCTAATGATAGCAAGCATTCCCCTGCTTTCAATCTTCTCTTAATGTCTTCCTGAACAGAATTTTGAATCCTCAAGGTCATTCCCAAACATTTTAACTCTTCCACCCTTTGTCTGACTGTACCAGCAACTTCAATATGCACTGGCCATGTACATTTACTCATGTCACAGCAAATGACAAACGTGACTGAACCAGTCACTACTATGAAAAGCAGAAGGGACAATTTCTTAACATAAATGGTGCAATAACTATACGACATGATGTCTGTGGACTGAAAAGTGTACGTGATTTGTAAGTTGATGAAAATTCACGGCAAATATTCATGGAAAATTCTACCATAAAATGAGGTGCACACATGTCTACATGGTAGTTTGCACTGAAAAATTCATAAAACATACTGTACTATCTTTGTGATAACTCATCCACAAACCGCATATTTAAGATGTCCCATTAGTACTGTGTGATACAAAGGGGCTTCCTTTACAAAGCCTAGATAATAAGCTTCACAGTATTCCAAACACAAATTCTTGGATTATCACTTGTATAAGGGAGATATCTTCTTCTTCTTCAATTGGCACTACAACCCTTGGTGGGTTTTGGCTTGCTTGTATAAGGGACATACGTAGTTGTAAATTAAGAGACATCAGCCATGAGCCTTAGATTCTCACATCTTTGTGATCTCTCCTGCAAATAAAAGCTTGGATAATTAGCCAAAAATAGGCAAGGACTACTTCAATATCTACAACTCACATTAATAAGATGGTAATCTTATCATTTCTCAATTCATGGTGTAACTCTGATAGCGTCTTAAATATGCTACGAATAAAGATAATTCTTTTACAAGGACTTTGGAATTTAAATGACCATCAACTCAATTACTTTACAAATTGTTTAATCAAAATATTGATGCAATCTGTAAATGGAATGTTGATTTTCTACTAACTCTAAATAACACATACAGAAATATGGGAAGTATTTCATCATTCAATATGTTTTATCATTCCATCTCATGTTTTATAGAATACTGACAACATATCAGTTTTATGCAAGAGACACACACAGGCCTATAAGAACCACCTAACAGGTAAGCAAATCATTTCATATACAGGTCCTGTCCAAGGGCAACATATACCATATATCCCCAACTATTTAACTATCCTACAAGAAAAGTGTCATTTATCACCCAACATGAACATCAATTATGCAACAATGATTAAATGGTCCAATGCTGGTTTGCTGGAATGCAACAATCAATAAGGCACAGAAACTTTAAAATCTAGAATCGCACATAATACAGAGGAAGCACCACTTATTCTACAGTTTTCTAGGCTTCAAGATCTTGTGCTGTGTCCATGTTACCAAGAATATTTGCAATAACCCTTCAAAAAGATCAAGCAGGCTCAGGCTTGACTTCCGATACAAATTTTCCAAACTCTGCCTGCAGAATTGTCCAGTTTTGCTGAACACAAAACCCACTTTTCTCTAAAGACACTGTGGAAGTCTCTAAGCATGCCCTTCACCAAACACAAAATGTTATCACAGAGAAGACTGCTAATATGGACACAAGTATGAACCAACAACTTCTAACAATCTGAACAGAAAAACAGTTACATATAAGGTGCAAATAAAACAGTAATTTAAAAAGTACCACTTGCAAAAATACCTTTTGATCTAGTTATTGTGTTTTGAAATATTACTGCTTCATCAGAGGTGCAAGAAAAGATCAACCCACCCTCACATACAAATGCAGAGACTATTAAAATGTTTCTACATACCACAGTTACTAGCCTGGCATTTCTTCTTCTTATTATTATTATTGGTGATGGTGGTAGTAGTAATAGTAGTAGTAGGAGGAGGAGGAAACAGCAATACATAATGTCTGCAATTTTATACAAAGAGATTTGACAGCAGAAGATATACACTGGCACATAAGTAAATTTATAAAGGTGAAGTTGTACCCACACTTGCCATGAAGGCATATGAGGGGAGCAGAGGTATAACTCAACTCATTCTTGACCTTTGCACCAGATGGACAGTGGTCAACTTCACACTCTAGCCACTTTAGCCCCTGGAAAGACTCCCAGGTACTGACTGAATGAGATGCTGGTTGAGCTCCAGAGTCAGTCCAAATGTTTCTGGAGAATGCCTACACTGGACTTTGAATCCTGGACCACCTGCACTACACTATCCTGGCTGCCATATGTAAATTTACATAAATGGAAATATTGTAAATTGGAGCTTAAGTCTACATGTGTCCCTTAAAATGAAAAACAGAGAGTAGCATTTTAATAAAAACTGCATACAGATGTGAGGGTAAGTACTGTACACCTAGTGCTGTCTAATGCTACATTAAAATATATATCAGCATTACACTGTGCAATAAGGGCTTCTGTACAATCATTGTGTGCTTTAATTCTTCTTTCTTGTGAAGACAAACTCATACACCCTTGCAAGTTTCTTGCACTGTTACCGACAAGGAACAATCTGAGATATATAAAGTAAACTTTCTCCACCTATCTTCCATGACCAGCCAGAAACTAATCCAGTAACATGTTGCTCTACATGCAGTGGAATTTTAATATATATATATATATATATATATATATAGAGAGAGAGAGAGAGAGAGAGAGAGAGAGAGACACACACACACACAGTGTTACATGCTATTGACGTACCTGTGAAAGATGTTTTCCCAAATAAGGTATTCCAAAAATATTATCTAAAATATTTTCTTCTTCAGCAAATATCAATTTAACTTGTTTCATATGTTTACCACATACAAACATTTCACACAAATTACAATATGAATATAACGAAACTGACATTCTTGACCATTTACTAGTCTCAATTACCTTTCCATGCTGACTCATTCACACATGGTTGTGGACAATTTGGCTTCCATGGTCATGTCATGGGCAACCGACTGTGAACTGAAATTAATCACTGTTCACTTATGGTGGCTTTTTTCTTATGCCTCAGTAGTGTTTGTACCCAAACTTAAGTGGTCATCCATCATATTTATGTTAGATTGATTATGTACGGCTGAATATCAATCACTTCAAAATTTTCCGAATTTGTTTGCAGAACACAAACTGATGGACACCTATTGCAAGCACTGACATTTATGGTGTATCAGCAAATGATAAACTTCAGTGCTTGTATCTATTATTCAGTATAAACAGCATTCAACATTCCAGCTGCAGACACAGGAGTACATTGTCAACCATTTATAGGGGAGAAACTGTATAATCAGGAAAGTGCACACCACTTGTGTATGATGCATGATGATCAGTGAAACAAAAATACTAGAGCACACGTTGAATAGATGCAGGGCATACCAAAGAAACGTTACTGAGACTAAAACTAAACCTGGCAGGCTCATGCTCTGCATGCCTACCATTTTATGATGTTTCTCTACATAAAGTTTAAATTGTTCAGTGCCCTGAAGAACTTACATAAGGGATCCACTGTAATGACTGTCTTCAACAAAAAAGAATATATACAATGTAAATTTGTGCATGTGCATGCCACAACGTCACATGGGATGTGAAAGTGCAGCTCCACTCATGCTTAACCTTGACAATATATGGAGGGTGAGTGGCTTTTGTATCACTGGCACCCAGGGCATAGGAGAGTTAATGGGCCCTAGAGCTGGTCTGGACATTGTGGAGAGGAAAAACATACTTCAAAATCAAACAATTCCTTGGTCATCCAGCCAACAGCCCAGTCACTATACCAAATAAGCTATTAGAAAATTACATTTCATTAATATTCTACTTCTACAACAGAAACTCCATTGACTTTTTCTTTGGGGTCCACTGTATGTCATCATTAATAAAAAAAAAAAAAGTTACATTAGAATCACTTTGAAGTGTGACTCATGCATCAATTAGTTCCTTTCACTAAATATACTAATTCAATACAAAACTGAGTAATCATGTTACCAAATAAAACTGTAATGCATTGCTTGAAATCTTGATTGTAAAAGAACAGTGTGAACAAAATTAATTAGTCAGAAATATTACTGGAAATTATTTTCTTAAAAGTAACCTACAGTTAACTCCAACTTTGAAGTTTCATACATGAGAATGAGGATACATGTTCCTACCTCAGCAGGTTAAACGAAGAACCCTTTAAATGCAAAAAGCTGACACTGAACTGCAAAAACTCATTACTAAATGAATCAGCAACAGCTTAAATTCAGGAACTTAAATGGAGATTCCACAACTTATGGACAAAATAAACAGTAAAGGTCTATAACAATATAGTGCTTCACACTATTAATCGCAACAGCAATAACTCATTCAGATGCTTCATATGCACACAATGATGGTACAAAATTAAGTAATGTGTATGTGCTGACAGACACGCCTTGGGTTGTCAGAGTATGACTGTGCTGCACAATCTTTTCTAACTGCTTGTTTGTACATTTGGCTTGTACAATGAGAAGAATGGTGAAAGATATAGATTAAATAACTAGTTGCTGCACAGCATTCACAATGTGTTTGGCACTAATTCCATACTTCTCCAACAGTACAGCTGGTGGGCCAGATCTAGGCACTTCTTTCACAGCCAGTTTCTTCACAGTAATATTCTTTTCTTCTGCTACTGCACTGAGTACTGCTTCTCCTAGGCCACCTGAATGAAAAGAAACAGATGAATGGGATAATACCGTCGCATTAACGTTAACTGTCTTAAGAGACCACATGCTGGTCTCTAAAATGTAATGGTGAATGACCTAACTTACTGGTCTCTGTGTTTACTTGGTAGTGATTTAAATGACTGTGCAGTGCCAGAAAAACTCAGGCCATCAAGGGATACTTACTTACTTATTCCATGGAAGAGAGTCCTTCTTGGGAAGCTAACCGGTTCTCAGATAGTCAAGAAATTCCCTGCATTTTATGGAACCTGAAGGTTCATTACAGCATTTACAAGTGCCCACCACCTGTTCCTATCCTTGGCCACCAAGGGATATAGTTCAAATTTAAATACATCTCGTCCCCTAAATGTTTGTCCGAAAATTAAAACACTGTCCTTCAATGGACATTTAAATTGAAGAGTGCTCTGAACATAAGCCAAAATATGGGATTTAAGAGGCCACACACTGCAGAGTACTATTCATACTACTACTGTAACAAAATGAGTTGCAGACTTTTTCAGTGCTGAATAAATTACTATATAAGATAAACAAATCATATACATGTTTTGCTCTTACAGAAATATAAAATGGACAGTACTTTTCTCTTGATGGCCACTTCTCATAAATGCCTGTAAACAATACACTCATTTTCTTGATCAAAACATAACAGAAAACAATTTGTGTGAATTAAGTGATGAAATATGGTACTACGTAACAAATATAGCTGGGGTTCACAGGAATACAGGGCATTACCATTCACTCACACTACTGTACTGTGACTTTATCCTGGATAACAACAACAACAACAACAATAATAATAATAATAATAATAATAGATGACCTATGTAACACAACACAGTAGCAATGATAGCAAAACAGTAGAGAGAATGGTAGAATAAAAATGCTGAGAAATGCAGGAGCATACAGTAATGAAGGCAGCAATATAGAGACATTTCAGTGCCAGTTTTTTCTGAACTATCTGTACATGAAACACACCACGTAGTGACATTTACAATCTTGAGGTGATTCATTCCCACTGTGTTTACAAGACAACAAAAAATGCAAAAATAGTCAGTCTAAACACAACTTTATTTTTCAGATAAAAGCAGCCAATGTTTCAGCTAATGATGGTAGCCATTATCAGGCTGATCACAAAAATATAAAAAAGAAATGTTTACAGCTGCATTGAGCATTTTTGTGATCAGCCTGAGGATGGCTACCACCATTAGCTGAAACATGTTGCTGGTTCTAGCTGAAAAATTTGAGTTTACATTGAGTATAATTGCATTTCTTTTTAGGCAGACTTACAATCACTCAACAAATAAAACAATATATTTATATCATTCATTTAACACATTTCTCCTAGATTCAAAATTATGAGATTAAATCTGCAGACATGACAGTAATTAAGCAAATATATACCAATGTGAAAAGTACTTCCCTTGCATTAAAGTATTAAAAAACCTCTGCTCTGCAAATGTTTATGCACACCTTCCGGATAGTGATCCTCTACAGTCAGAATTCTTCCACCGCATTCCTTGGCATTAGCAATAATAGCTTCTGAATCAAGAGGCTTCACAGTGAATGGATCGAGCACACGGATATTAACAGAAACTCTGGATAGTTCATTTGCTGCAGCAATAGCCTCATGCAATGTTACACCAGCACCAATGACTAATACTTTGTCACTGACATTCTTCTTTAAAATTTTTGCCTTCCCAATCTGAAACCAAGAACAGTACCATAATTCAACCCCTCACATCATAACAATGAGTTGAGGTTATGTCTCTCTTGCACACACTTCTTAACTCATTACCTTCACAATGTCATTATTTTTTGTGTTTGGCTGTGAACATCATCTCTTACTGTGACAGATGAATATAAATTTCAAGCATCTGAAAATAAGGTTTCCAGGAATATGTGGGTGTAAGAGCTATGATGAGATAAGGAATGTACACTACTGCCTCATAAGAAACTCTAACTGAAGCCTCCTAGTAATGTGTAATAAAATCAGGTCACTAAGGCCTTGCAATGTCCCATGGAAGTGACTCAAAAATACACTTCCTGTATTATATTTCAGCACTTAACTATTAATTCACAATAGCAACAGTCACATGTACTACAGCTTTTCATGATATTACCTGCAGTACTTCATCATTTTTATACAGGACTGGTGAATTTGGTCTGGAAGTACGAATGAAGCAGATGCCTTTTGTGTTCGCTGCAAGCTCCACTGCACGTTCTGTGCTTACTGCATCACTAGGATAGAACACAGTGGATCCTGCAAGCAAAATACAAGTGTACTAAAATTATTCCATACAAAACATAAGTGAACTGGGTCATAGTTTATTACACAATACCAAATCTCTCAAACATCTAAGGACATAATAGCCCTATTACAGAAATTTACATACATGCAATAAAATCAATATGTACGAGGTCTGTTAGAAAAGTATCCGACCTTTGGCCGGGAAAAAGAAACTGGCTTACTTGGAGCGTTGGACACCTAATCACCCTCAAAGTAGTTCCCTTGGGACTCCACACACTTC
>Ga0136643_10015539_pt1 | contig 11435 bp, 7 predicted proteins | sample TergutLab28metaG_FD_96883 | JGI IMG/M metagenome (GOLD analysis project Ga0136643, IMG submission 96883) | Labiotermes labralis P1 segment gut microbial communities from Petit-Saut dam, French Guiana - Lab288 P1 (version 3) (version 3) | ecosystem: Host-associated > Arthropoda: Insects >...
TAAAACCATCTTCAGGGTGTCTCCTGTGCCTATTAAAGTTACTTGTTATCTGATATTACCGTTGAGGTATGCTGGCAGCATGTCTTATTTCATATGTGATGGAGGTGGATATCATATTACGTGTATTCCTTGTGTTGGTTTTCTGTGTCTGCGTCTGTAGGTCGTGGTATGATTCTTGTTTTGTTTTCATGAAACAAGAATCATACCACGACCTACAGACGCAGACACAGAAAACCAACACAAGAAATACACGTAATATGATATCCAGCTCCATCACATATGAAATAAGACATGCTGCCAGCATATCTCAACGGTAATATCAGATAACAAGTAACTTTAATAGGCACAGGAGACTCCCTGAAGATGGTTTTATAAAGTAAGCCGAAACATGTCGGAGTTTTTTAAATAATTTTATAATTTATCTTTTAATATTTTAATGTAACAGCATTAATATTAACTGATATACAAGTGCATAAGTTGGTAAAAAATAAAGTGAAATGAATCAATATGCACGGTGCAACGGTGAAAAAGGGGATGCACTTCACACGGAGAAAATGTAGTATGGCCAATAGAAAACTTGACCCCTACAAACATCTTGGCACTACAAAAGTAGATCAAAGGAATGAAAAAGCAACGTATATCGTCAAAGAAAAAGTTTGTGTTTTAAGACACTACAAAATAGACAAGGATATGACAAATAGAAAGAAGGTAGTGTGTCAGATGGAAATTGCAATACAAGAACATCAGACTTAGTAAGAGTGTCAACTAGATAAAATATGGTGAAAATAAGAATGTGTCAAACACCACGAAGTTTAACTTACGCTTTGTACAATATTCAGGCATATCAGACATATTTATGATGAAGTCTAGAGCGAATAAACGGATAAAGCGCCAGACGATAAAGATAAGAAAGAATCGATAGACTGAACAGAACTGAATGTGAAGTGCAATAAATGTCACATTAGATAAAAAGTGGAAATGCCGACTGAAGAAATGAGAGGTTCAACAATCTGAACATATTTAAGTGTGATATAATAAAATAAATGTCATGTAAGGTAAGTGACCATAAAATCTGAAGGATATTGTCTTGCAGTTTCAAGTCTTTTGAGTTTTCGACTGCGTCAGCAGGCAAATACAGATGTTTCGAAGGACCGTAGATAGAGATGAAGAGAATACGACAGATCGAAATGTCAGCAACTGCTTACTAGTCGAGACGGCATAACACCACAGAAGACATAAACCTTCATGGTTATCCTTGTGAAAACCTCAAATCACGCACCGTGTACTTTTTATTTATTTAACGGCTCTGTATCAAGTAAACGTGGGCCCGGTAGCTCAGTCGGTATAGCGACTGAGCTACGGGCTGGGGGGTCCGAGATCGAATCCCGGTGGGCACGAGATTTTCCGCCCTCCAAACCGGCCCTGTGGCCCACCCAGCCTCCTGTAAAATGGGTACCGGGTCTTTCTCGGGGATAAAGTGCGGCCGGGACGTGCTGCTGTCCAATCACCCCCTTCTAGTGCCGCTGTCATGGAACAGTAGAGCTATAATTCTACCCACACTCTGGGCCACACCGGGCCTGCAACGGGATCACTTTACCTTTACCATCAAGTAAACAGATTATATTCCATTTTAAGTTCTACGAGGGTAAAAAATGTAAAGGGAGGACTGAAATTAACTTGAAAGGCAGCGTCCTGTCACATTGTAAAATATTAAAGTAACACCTTTGCTGACAAACAGTAGTAATTTATCCAGAAAATTATGTACGAAAGGTCTCCGTGTGTGCTATATGAAGGTAAGACCATACATATTTCAGCATTATGTAGAGAATGCGCAAGTTTTGACAAATAAAGGGTCCATTCACAATTTTCTGGGGACTTAAACTGACGAATCAAAGGCTCAGTTACTTAGAGGAGTGCGAATATCTCTATAATAAATGTGAGAGTCACTTTTATTTTGTTTAAAAAATTTTGACAGCATTTGAGTGTGACTTCATAAACGCAGTGACGCGGATTTCAGCTAATTTGACTCCGGGGCATAGAAACAGAAAGTAATGTACTCTAGGAGAGAAATATTCTCTCGCTGTCAGAATACTAGAATTTCTCGTGTGCAGTGATGCTACACTATACGAGTACCCCAGGGACTCCACTGCCAAGCCGCGAAACATGTAAACCAGAAATGACGTGGAATTTCAGCACAGTTACAATTAGGAAGACGAAACATGTGCAGGTGCTAGTGTAGCAGCTCCCTTCAGTTATTTATACAGTATTTAATTAATATAAAATTTTCAGGAACATATTTGAAGTTCGCTACGTTCAACTGTAACAAAACAAAGTTGGATGATTCTCCAGCATATATGCACAGGGCATGGCTAAAGTACCTTTAGGGTTGAATACCTAATTTCACGTAGATACTAACAAGCGAAACAAAACAACACCAAGACAATTAAGACACTTCAAAACAAAGTTATAAAGAAATATACACATACAGCTGAGGAGAATATTTGAGCCCAACGGGTAGGCTCAGTAGCGGAATGTCGATACAGCAAAGCCTGGGCTAATGATGACGTTGTTAAGTAAGCCACAAATAGAGGAAATACAAGAGCTTGAGTTGCTTTATAAATGGACCTAGCAGCGAGGTAGCAGTATTTTCAGTTACGACATTTTGCAGAAACAAAGAGAGGGAAAGCTATCGACACATTCCATTTCCCTAGATGTTTAAAGACTACAGTATTGTGGACACAGACAACCGTAGAAAATTGCGAAAATTGTAAATGTAATGGAAATATATAAAAAGACAAGCACTTATAAGCACGCACACACACACACACACACACACTTTTGGGACTGCGTCAAGAATGTTCATTTCTCCCAGCCTTAATTAACGCACAGATAATAAGTCATTAAAATTACATAATGAATAGAATATGATTTCCAGGAAACAGAAAATTACTCATCAGACGTGCACCAAAGACCCCCCCCCCACCCTTTTTCTCTCAGCATTAGGACGGGATTTAAAGAGAGGAGTCACGGAATAAGTTGACTACTAAACACTAATACAACAATTTATGAAAAAAACATCATGGAATTGGTGCACAAGGAAACATATGGCGACCAAAGAAAACATGATACGTACATGATCATACTTCTGAACAAGTATCCTGAGGTACCTCGGATGTAAAATGATTGATTAATTAACTAAAGATACACAACAACAAAAAAACTGCACACACATACACACACACACACACACACATATATATATATATATTGCAGCTGTCAAAGCTATTTCAATTTTAATACTTTCAATACACTCGTAATTTACTACTTCAGGAAAGTTCAACCTAGAACAGACCATGACGGCCCAGAGAGGGAGTAGATGTATAGCTCTACTCTCTCTTTAACCTCGGTGTTAGGTGGAGGTGGGTGGTCAAAGCCAAGCCCCGGCCCCTTTACCCCCGAGAAAGACCCGGTACCCATTGTACAGGGGGAGTGGGCACCAGGCCTGGTCTGGACGGGTGTGGAAAATTTTGCCCTCCACCGGGATTCGATCCCCCGACCGTCCAGTCCGTAAGGAGTCAATATACCGACTACGATATCTCACGTTACTACTTCAACAAAATTGAACTCATACTCAATCTCGGTACATTGTCCCATACAGTATTTGATAAATATAATAGCGAAGAGTCACATGGTTGAGAATGGCAACGGACAACAGAAGGAAATTTTATGAAATACGTTGTCATTTGTGAGCGTAAAGAAACATATTTATTGAGATACCTCATTAAGATGACCCATAAGTTCGAGACATGGCGACGCTGTGTTTTCACAGTCCTCATTCTTTCTATTATGTCAGATCGTCGTAAGTGTTATTGGACATACAGTGCAGGGTGGAAAAAACCGCAGGCAGGGAGAACTAGAAGAAACTACAAAAATTTTTTACTTCGAATAAAATTATGAAATGCTTTTCACTACAGTGAATTAGACTCAAATAGCTCGGGATCTGGTCTGCGGTGGATTTCACGACCTGTCATGAACCTGCGGGTTACATGGCCAGACAGTTGGTCTTTCGGTACTTCAATTCAGCCCAGTCCATGCAGGTTTCAATAAGCTTTATTCACTGAACACATACTCAGACTACAGTTGTTAAGACTAAGCATGGAGCAAGTAAGTCGCAGCAGTGTCTTGAAACGGGCTGCGAAAGATTCCCCACAAACTCTTCAAGATTTACCACATCACCCTGTCACCACTCATTCGACGTTACACGAACCCAGTAGCTGAAGAAAAGTGGTAAATTAACTGAACAAAGAAAAAAGTGCTGTCCTTGAGAAGTGAAACGCATTTCATAAACGACAACAGGATGATCTGCCTTCGGAATGGAATCCTCAACAATTTAAGGAAGCAGCGATATACACGATACACCACAGCATTTAAAGAGTAACCATAAAGTAGTACTCCGGTAAAACTCGGAGGCTCCATACCGCACGGAAATACCAAAGTCTATGACTGAACGCGACCATAAGCCGATTTAATCCGTATCACATCCTCGCAACCACTTTCTCTTAGATACGCACCGAAGTTATCTTTCTTCCTCTTTCGTGATCAAAATGCGTCAGATTTCTAAGCGGATTCTCCGCGAACATTCTGCTTCATTCACTGTCTCCCCAATTCAGTAGCCTACTTAATAATACAGGAGTCCTGCATAAATCATCGACTTCCAGGCATAAAACGCAACGTTCGCCATAAAATAGTAATTTAATTTAACGTTATTAAACAAGATGAGTACATTAAATAAAATAATACAACAAATTAATTAAACTAAATGCTTAAAGGTCAAATAAATGATTAAATGTAATGCAATTATACAGGCGAGTGGCTAAATAATATCAAGACACAGCCCTAAGCTTTTAATAGGTTTAAAACAAGAGAGAGGATGTCGAAACAGGTGACACTATCACTCTGGGGTTGAAATGGCGAAGCGTACTGGGACATGACAGCGAGCTCTCGGCACTGCACAGAACTACATACGTCACAGAACCGCAGCAAAGGGGAGAGACAAATGAAATATACACAAAATTAAGCGCACATAACAGTTGTACAAGCAGAATGTGCACGACAAAACACACACTTTAAATTCAGTCCTACAATTTATAACTTCTATGCTTTACACGGCCTGGTTCAGTACGAAGAACATGCTAAATGCAACAAGCATTACTTGGTAATAAATACCAAACCCCTAATTAAATGTTGGTGTGTATTACATTCCTGTGAATGATGTCACGTTTGTTTGCGCCTATCAAAACTGCATCACCTAACAAGATTCTAATAAGATGTGAGATACGTTGCTTTTGTTTCAGTTTGCTCTTATGGTTATATGTATGTACGTATGTATGTATGTATGTACGTATGTATGTATTTATGTATGTTTTTATTTTTTTAATATAGTTTATTGCTTGCTCCATTACAGCAGTAAATGTATGTATGTATGTATGTATGTATGTATGTATGTATGTATGTGTGTGTGTGTGTATGTATGTATGTATGTGTGTGTATGTATGTATGTGTGTAAGTATGTATGTATGTGCGTATGTGTGTATGTGCGTATGTACGTATGTGTGTATGTATGTATGTGTATGTATGTGTATATGTATGTACATACACACAATACACACCTACAATAAATACATAATACATATGCACATACATACGGATGTACATACATACATACGTACGTACATACGTATGCGTGTATGTGCGTACGTATGTGTGTATGTATTATACGTATGTATGTATGTATGCATTTATGTAATGTACTGTATATATGTATGTATGTGTGTGTATGTATTGTGTATATATGTATGTATGTATGTGTGTACGTATATCTGTCTGTGTGCGTATGTATGTATTATGTTTTTATTGTATGTGTTTATTTTGTGTATGTACGTCTGTATATATATATATATATATATATGTATGTATGTATGTATGTGCGTATGTACGTCTGTATGTATGTGTGTACTGTGTGTATGTACGTCTGTATGTATGTCCGTGTATGTACGTACGTACGTAGGTATGTTGTACGTACGTACGTATAGATGTATGCATGTGTAGATGTATGTATATATGAATGTGCGTATAGAAAGAAGTACGCATGTATAAATGTGTGTATGTATGTATGCATGTATAGATATATGAATATGTAGGTACGTATATAAGAATGTACGTATAGATGTATTTGTAATTGTGTATTAGTGCTATCATGTAATTAACCACCAGGCTGTTCAGGCATGCACAAAAATAAGAACTGAATTAAAACTACTGCTATTACTACTAATACTAGTGCAACTACCTCCACTACTACGACGACGACCACAACCACCACCACTAAAAGAATCAATAACAATATTCAGTAACACCACTCCATTGCCGCTGTCGTCACCACCGCCGCCGCCACGACGACCACCACCGCCATCACCACAAATATTTTTCTGAATATGAATTCTCAAAATATTCTTTTGTTTAAAAAATATGCAAGATTCTTCTACTGAAAATACAAAGTCATATTTTTGTAAAAAAAAAAAGGTCGATTTAAAGACAATGATATTCCTGCCGATAGACAGTGCGATAGTGACAGGGTGTACAGTGGATACGAAATGTGTTTGGAGTAATAAATTAAAATTAGATGCAAGAGAGATACCGACTTTTCCACAGAGTAACTTAGAATTTGAAGCGACCTTCCAAGGACGTCTAAAACAAGTAACAATTTTCTGTTTCGTAATTTAATTTAAAATGCTTTTAGAGGCTTTAAGGTTCCACTTCGAGTCACATAATGACGTTTAATATTTATAGTACTATATTCTGTATGTGCTACACTTTTATGTCGAGAGACTGAACGGGAAGAGGCAGAATTTTAATAACGAGTTTCTGAACTCGGATGCAACAAAAGGTAAATTTGAAAACGAAATGCACGATACTGACTGCCAGTTGAAAAATTTTATAACCGCTGTTACAAGTGAAATATGTGGTTTTTTAAACTTCCGAACCACTTTAACTTGTTTTAGGTACCAAAATACAGTAAACAAATACGACTTACAACTAGGAGTAAGGAAAACGTGTACAGTGACTTGGATTGTTAATGGAAAATGTTAACTTCATACCAGAGAATATATCGCTCATTTGCGATAAGAGTGCCACAACTCAAAATTTGGCATTTTTGAGATATTGGTATAGAAAGAAACGTTTGCAGATGCACTTTTAACAGGTATAGTGTCATAATGCAGTTTGTAAAACTAGCCGCTGGAGAGCAGTTGTGTCGTCGTTGCACTCAGAAAATTATAGCACTTCAAAACCTTCTCCTGAAAAAATCATAGATTTTGAGTTGCGACACTGTTGTCGCAAATGAACGGTATCTGCTCTCGATTAAAACTGTAACAGATATAATCCACGGTCAGACAAAAAGCTATGGGATTTAACATTACTGATGTCCTTGGAACACACCGACTGCAAGAAGGTAGGTATAGCACATAACGAACTGCTTCACAATATGTAATGCATCAAATATTATTAAAATGGTCAAATGAGAAGGGGGAATGGGTGGGACATATAGCAAGCGCGGGAGACATTTTAGTATAAAAATATCTCAGAGCAGACAAATCTGAACACACAGGCGTAGATGGACGAAAATGTACTTTAAAGCAAGAGGAAGCGAGAACTTTGAGTGTATTCAACTTGCTGAGTATAAAGTTTGATGGTGAACCCTTCCAGTTCGACAACGAATCTTCGTGTTCCGCATAAAGAGACGACTCCATGGAGCAACTGGGCCACTTAAAGCATTTCAGCAGGAATCATCTCCATGGAAGTTATAGTAAGTTATTTATTTCGTCACTGAACACATCAATGTGTCAGGCCATGCTCTTATGCTCAGCAGGAATCATCACCATGGAAGTTATAGTAAGTCATTTATTTCGTCACTGAACCCATCAAAGTGTCAGGCCATGCTCTTCTTCGTAGTGGAAACGGAGCATTGTGCAAAAACATGCCTTGAACAGAATAACATGTGCAAATTTTGGAAACTATTAAACTTAGTACAAGAATCATCGCTAAAATAAAGACATGTTCGTCAGTGCAAGTAGGCAAACATACAACATGACACACAGTCCAAATGCATCAGACGTAAAATCAAGTTCACAATAATGTTAATGAATGAAACACTGTGGCAGGCGATGCTATACAACGAACCTTCCAATTGTTAGGTGCTTTGTCATAGAGCAAGTTCCAGAGACTTTTATAGAAACAGACGCCAAATAAGAGTTCCTGTCACAGGCGGCTTGCGTAAAAACATTCACCTAATTTCAATAACAACGAATGAAGTACAACTATGAAACTTTCCTATTCCTTTATTAATTTTGTTTCCCCTTGATGTTTGTTCCTTTCTTCACGAAATATCACTATAAACGTAAACAGCCTTTCTTGTTTTCTCTTTACACGCTTAAGCGCGTTATATAACGACGCTGTCTGTTGCATAGGTCATATACTGTCGGTTAATAGACGAAGGAATGAAAACAAGCCGAGAAATGGGAACTGAAAGACAATGTGTAATAAACTATAGATACGTTATGAGTAATACAATGAATATATACTGCAGAAAACCTGGTGTTAGCAGGAACATTTCTGGAAACATAGAATGGTGACTCAACCAATAATAATAATAACAATAACAATAATAATAATAATTTCATGGTTCCACAGCCCTAGTGGGCCTAGGCATCCTCGTTACTGAGGTTTCGAGATTACACTCGGACACACCACAGTCGGACAACTCCACTGGACGAGTGATCGGCCCGTTGCAGACAGCCGTGTTATGGTTTATCCGGCTAATCGCCGGCTTCTCACTCCAAAAGCCTAAGTTCGCTTCGATGGTAGTCCACATAAGATTTTTTATGCATAAATTGAACCGAGATAGATTTCACTCCGAATTCTTCAATTTTCCGCTGTTAGTCATCAGCCCACAAATGTTTCACGTTCGTTGATCAACCACCCGGTAATGAAAAGTCGTCCATCATAGACAGCATTTCCGGGAGACAAAGACTCACACAATACCTAATATGACAACAAATCCTTACAATTTTGTATTTATTATGGCTGCGAGTTGGGATGTCTACGGAAATGTGGCCTCATATGTGCAAACTCTTCGTCCTCCTCAAGAAAGACGTATTTGTAACATTGGTGGAATGATAACCGCAGTATCTGGAGTAGGCACTGTCCCATAACAAATTCAACACTGACTGCCCTGGGATTCAAATCGGGCGTCCGTGATGAGAAGCGGGTGACTGTCAAAGTTCTCCGGATTATTTCCTTGCAGCAAGAACGCTTTATCACATGTGTTCCCTCGATCGTGTTATAAGGACAGCTCTTAGAGGCCCGTGAACCCAGTGAGGCGATACTAACGCGAGGCGATCAAATTTTGCTCAATATTATCGCGTATGAAAAACACAAGTAGGCTTCACTAGGAGTTGTACTGCTTTTCGACAGGTTTTAAAAATTAAATAGCCAAGTAAAAGTGACTCTTTTTTTTTTGCCAAACCAAGCATATTTTCTTTAGTTTTAGTTTGAAAATATCGCTTTCTGTACTTAAGCCGTAACGCGCGGTGGTATACATACATGCCATCTACTTTAAACTTGAAACAGATATATATTTCCTCCACAGCAGGTAACTGGTTCCTAGAATGAACGACAATTTCTCTGAACCTCTATTAGATGAATTAATGTTACTCATACCGTGCATATTCTTACAATTAATGTTAATCATTGAACATACGCACTTAATACAATTGATGACAAGTATTAAACTAGCAAATTTTTCGATACTGGGATGCCGAAACATGTTAAGAGTTTAATACATGTCATGAAATGTAATTTATTACGTGCATGTGTTGGTTGATGCATTAAGAGTTCAATTAATTTCATTATTTATATATTTTGTGTTTTTGTAATGTAGAAACCAAACTTTTATACGCTATTCACAATAGCTTGGCCTTTTAAAGGGTTGGTATGTTGCATCATGAGCACTTATTGTCTTTCCAATGATAAGTTTTACAGCAAACAAACAGTAGTTTTTAAATTATTCCAATTGATTGTTCACACACGTCTTACATAATCAATATTATCTAATCAAGATATTTACTTTACAGTTTATCTTTTGTTACTTTTTGAATTTTTTACTTATTCGTATGATAGACCTTTATTGCAATTCGGCCTCCAGATGTTTCATATTTACATACATAAACATTTATAATGATCCCCCCCCCCCAAAGAAAAATATTCCCACTATAGATCCTTTAAACCCACAATCGTACTCTACAAGCTTCAATGCCAGTTTGTTACGTTTGTGTCCCAGATTTCGCCTTAGATCTTGCAATTAGGTAATAGTCAAACACTAAGCATTCATCCTCTCAAGACTCACTTTATGTGCTAAACACACCAAGTAGTTACGAGAAAAATTCAATTTCTTTGTAATTACGTTCGAGTTTCGTGTATTTCAAGCTAGCAACAAAAGCTTCAGTTTGATAAGCAGTGAAATGATAAGAGGCAAATATGTTATAAATGCCAAAACCGTTTCTGTGCCTTTGAGGCAGAAGGGAGCGTCATATTAGTCACATAACGCAGGCATACGTTGAGAGGCGGGCGTTAGTCGATGTTCATCATGGTTCAAATTCGATACGCAGACGAGTCATCAGCACCATCTGCCGGCTTCATAAGAGTGGACGCCATTTGTTACGCCGGCCAACGTCCTGCTAAAATGGGTTTTAAATTTAACAAAAAAGTAACACGAGAGAATTCGTTTCAATACAAAAGTAGCAATTTCCAGCAGCAAATAATTCGCGGCTTCAATCACATATCTCTCACTCTGAAATTAACTCAGTTTTCGTAGGAAAAAAGTGTTTTACAAATCCAATTAGTCACCCCAATCGGGATGGTAACTGCCGCTACGACATTACACAGACTTCACTGTCACAAATGCAACTTTTATCCACATTCCTCGCTAAGAGGGAAAAGAGTATGCTTACGAGATACTAGGCTATGGGGGTCAGTCCCAAAATCTCGAATCTCCAATATCTTGACGGAATTTCATGAAACCACTCGCAGTCAAACCAAATTATGATAGAAAGGAATAATTTCAAGAGAAATAGCGGGCAGGAATCCAGAACCATTTGCTGTGGACCAGTCACTTTGCAAACGTAAAGCAGGCCAAGAGGCTAGACAGAAAAGGCGACTGCTCCTCTTGGTACCAGAACAGCAGAAAATGGAAGGAGCATGTAAGAACAGATCTTCGTCCGCAGTTACTCGCTCATCAATACAGAAACAGCAAAGCAATCGTTTCTATAACGACATCCGCAATGTCGTCCTACGGTGTTCCAGGAAGTCTCATTCGGAAGATA
>Ga0136643_10015541_pt1 | contig 11433 bp, 5 predicted proteins | sample TergutLab28metaG_FD_96883 | JGI IMG/M metagenome (GOLD analysis project Ga0136643, IMG submission 96883) | Labiotermes labralis P1 segment gut microbial communities from Petit-Saut dam, French Guiana - Lab288 P1 (version 3) (version 3) | ecosystem: Host-associated > Arthropoda: Insects >...
ACTACCATTTATGAAACTATCCCTAAAATTTTTGATTAATCAAAGTGTCATCTGACACCAAAAGACGAAAAATCATACAGCATTAACGCTGTACCTGTGTCAGTGATGCTGGTCCCTTGCTTTTGGAAAATACTGTTTCACATTATCCGTCCAGATCGTCGTAACCGCATACACTGCTTCTCTACGAAATGTGATTGAACATAAAGGCATATTAGACAGCGATCTTCTGACACCTGTAACGTACAAGATAACGTTGTCTTCTTGGACCGGAGGGGGGGGGGGTACAGTAGAGGTACAGCTCCACTCATATCTAGCCTCGGCACTAAATGGAGGTGAGTGGTCAGCAACAGACACCGGTCACTGCAGTCCCAACGACATAATCACCAGTATGAGTTGAAGAGCACGCGGCCTGGAAGATTTGGAGAATGAAAAGTCTCGTGCTCCTCCCGGGAATCCAAGCCCAGATTGTCGAGCCCACAGCCTGAGACTACAGACTGCGCTATTGCGGCTCATCTTTTTGAAGTATAGGCATATGTTTTACTCAATACAACGCCCGAAGAGAAAGAAAGGCCACGCGAGTCTCACATTCATTATCCTCTCATTTGGCTTAAACCGTAAAAAAATTTCCTACCGCCCATTTCACCTCACATCACTGCACTTCATCTCACTTCACTTCACCGCACTTTTAGAAGATGTTCGCCACACTTCTATTCGTTTCACTTCACTGCAACGCTGAAGAAGCTCTTTAGCTCTCAGAGCTACTGGAAAAACCAAGAAATGTTCCAGACCTAAAATTCTTTCTTCATTATAATGAATCAAAAACGTCACTGACAAGCACAGAAAATTAAAAATGACATTTTAAATGCTGCCAAGCCGGCAAGCGAACAACGAGGACTGAAACAAAGCAAGGTTGTTTGGAGGGGAATCTAGGTTACCACAACAGCATGGACTTATTGCATTTCGAAAGCACTGTAAGTAATTCCATGATATATGATCTTGCTTGCAGTTAATCAGATGATCAAGAAATTCCTTGAAGTTTCAGGTCTTCCGGGATAAAACGCCGTGTTCATTGTTCTTGTACTACCTGAAGATGGAGGCAGCAATATTCTCTAAAAGTTCAGAACTTATTTAATAAACAGTATGAACACTTATTCCAAAAGACTTTACTCCTCATTAGCACCACTGTGAGAATCTCAAACCTGGTACAGTCACAGACTTTTATGCAATCAGGTGTTAGAAGCCCACCACCACAACCGTCTATTCTGAGACGGCTTAGTCTTTACACTCCATTTATTTAATATCCGTTTAACATCCCTCTGTTTTCTATTACAGGCACCCGCAAATGGTATCTTACATAAAAAGACTTCAGATGAAATTGTTTCAGGTCTTTCTCATTTTTCCGAACGAGTGTTACGTGTCCGCTCTATACCACTTCTTAATTTATAAAAGTTGTCAATTTATCCACCTCCAATGTGTGTCATGTTCAAAGAACGTAACTGCGTTATGAATCACGATCATGTCCTGGATTGCCCACTTCTAAATTATGGGAATAATTCATCGATTGTAAAGTGTATTTGGATAGCAGGAAGCAAATGGAATTCCTCCCAAGTGCCTGAGTATTAAATATTATTATTACTAGTACTACAACTACTATCCTAGTACCACCACAAACCCCACTACTCCCACACTACCACCAACTTAGTCACCTGAACAATATGACGTGGAGGGGAAGCTTATAACAAAATCTCTGCAAGAACATTCAAGGTTGCAAGTTCTTAATTCAGAAAGCCTTCCATAGTGTCTTGTCTACTTCACAATTTGCCAGCAGTTCTTCTAGGTTTTAGGGTATTGTCTATAATCTTGTATGCCAAAGGAGTCAAGATAGCGTAGTCAGTATACTGAGTGAGCTACGGGGTGGAAAATCCGGGTTTCGATTCCCGGCCAGCACAAGAATTTTATCTCGTCTCCTGAAATCCAAACCGGCTTTGGTGCCTACCCAGTCTCTTCAATGGGCAACTGAAGCAAAGCGGCCGGGGCGTAGGGCTGACCACTCATCTTATCTAGCATCGAGATCAAGAATAAGTGGTACTATAACACCACTCCCCCATACTCCTTCATGGCGTGAAGAGGGACAGTTTTATCTTTCTCTTGTATTCGGAAGAGAATAAAAAATTTCGGGACTGTATCTGTTTCCGTCCTCAGTTGACAGATCGCAACCCGAATACTGTGTTCTCTTTCAAAATGGACGAAGACTAGAAACTAGGTAAGCCTCAGCGCGATATACCATTGCCAGCACTGTTCAGGCCTGAATCACAATGACAGCTGCCATGCTTTATGACAATGACCAAATCGCGGCCGAAGATCTTGTAGACATCCTCGGTATCTTCAGAAATATGACAATCTACTACATTATATTTCACAACATAATGTGACCGCTGTCTCTCAGACCCTTACATCTCTCATCGTATGCCCACTGCACTACTTGCCTTTCAACGTTACACAGAGCCGCCAAACGTAAACGTTTTTATGTAATGGGTATATGGCATACATAAGCCGGATTAAAGTGGCAAAAGGCGGAATTACGCACTCGCAGTAAGGGACCTACAAGTAGGTTTACGTAATAAACGTGGGATTTTTTGATCATCTGAACTACAGTCAGCTTCTCAAAACAGATTCTGTTTGAAAGACTGAATTAGCCAAGAGATGTAATCGCCTCTGAATAGTGAGTGGGCGGAGAATGCGAAGTGAATTATGCCACAAAAGAGTTTCCAGTGGCAAGGTATTACGAACACAGAAATGAATCTCAGGGTCCCACAAATAATGCAAAATTTTGAACATTTTTTTCAAGGTGGATTCTGTTCGGTGAAATTAGCTAATTAAAAAAACAACTAAGCACGTATACAGAATAGCCTGTTAACACAACAGGGCAAATCAAATGCTTTAGGATTTCCTTCCCATCATAAAACTCAAATCTTTGCCACTGCCATCCTAAAAGCCTGCCGTAAGAACCTAATGGAAATCAGTTTATTCAGATCACGTCCCAAAAAACATTCGGTACTAAAATCCATTTTCATCACCGTCTAGGTCTTGTACGAAACTTTGCGAATACAATTTGGTGCTTTCCCTACCTCCGTCAGAGCCAGATGCGTCGGCCATCGGAAGCTCCTGAGTTATTAATCAATGTGAGGTGAACAGACTGCGGGAGGATGGGATCGGGATGTGATGTGTGGCAGAACTTTATAATTTTTTGACGATGTGCAACCTACATAGTGTTGATCTTACCACGTTTGTAATTGTAAAAATGTTCATGTAAGACACAATTCTGGGACCTAACTAAGCAAAGGGTCTTCTGTCAGAAGAATATATGTTTATATCTGGACACCTCAGCGTGTAAGTGGAAGAACATAGTTAATATAAATAGAAATAATAATAGTAATAATCAGAAATAACAAAGTGTACATTGAGGCGCCTCTTACAGAAGTAAGCCTAATGGCTGAGCAGAAGAGATCTGAAATGTGATGAAAGGTTTAAATACAGCGGTCTACACCACAGGCTGCAGAAAGGCAATTCAACACTGTCATATTACTAGTGCGTCAGAATGTAATTCCGCAGAGAAAAAAAAGTCGAGTAACCGAACTGAGTGGAAATTTGCCTAATTCAAATTATCGATTGGTTCATACAATCGAGTAATAATGAAACACGCCCACGTCTCCACATCGCTGCAATCAGGTATTAGACCTAATCCTTTGATCAAAAACATGGCCAAATGCGTACGTTCGTACACTTCGCATTCGAACAACTGAGGTGCGTCCATCCTCACATATGTTTACTTTTATTCCCAGTAATTCAATACAGCCCTCTATCGTTTATTAACTTCTGAGATAATGGAATAGGCTTTCTTATAATAAAATCAACGAGAAACACCACTTTCTCAAATTTATTTTTGAAATAGGACTCTACATGCTTCGGACAGTATCTCTGTCCATCATCAGGAGACTAGCACTGTACACACAGCAATAGGTATAGGCCATACAGGTTATGCTGACTGCTAGCAGCATAACCTGTATGACCTATACATATTGCTTTGTGTACAGTGCTAGACTCCTGATTATGGACAGACGCACAGTCCGAAACATGTAGAGTCATATTCCAAAAATAAATTTGAGAAATTAATGCTTCTCTGTCGTTTTATTATAAGAATATATCACGATGCACGGTCCTCTAAATGTCAAATTCGAAATAGGCTTTTCAACTCACTTCAAAACTCTGTCTCGGACAGAGCTGTAAATCAAAGGCAGAGAAAAAGTTGCCTAGGTATGTGCAGTGAAGGCATGTGTGGGGAGTGGAGGTATACCTCCAGTTATTCTTAATCTCGGCGTATAAATGAGATGAGACAATAACCGACAGTACTGACAAGCATTTGAATCTCTCCTGGCCAAGGTCAGAACGAAATACAGTCTCAGGTTACGACACCTTTCCGCATCCTTATCACTTACCACACACGCTGGTCACACAAACTCATCCAGCTGCTGCATCTCCATTAAATACTCAAGCAAACTATTTTCTGTTCTTTATTTAACTAACGCATCACCGCAACATCACTCTGACACACAGGCTCACAACTTTTACATCCCCCTTAACACTTTCAAAAACGACCATGAAAACTCCGTTTAATGGTCTTTATATGAAGTGCACAAAATAAAAGAATAACAGAGAGGTCACCTTTGTTTTTCTATGTGGCCACACCCATTTTTATCCCCTCAACCACTGGAAATAAGTTATAAATTAAAAGTTTGGACAGATAAGAGTAGGGCTGATGATGTTATTAAAATGAACCATAAAGAAATTGATACTATGTGAATTGAGTTTTCGTGGCTCAGAAGAGAATTTAAGAAGATAGTAATGAAAGTTTCGTTTCCATAGAAGGCAGTGAACGTGTTTATAACTGGGTGACTACTGAATCACAAGACGCATATTCCATGGAACAAGTTAATCGACATGCAACAGTGCGCAGAGAAATACGTGAATACTCCCTCATTAAACATGTCTGAAGAGAACGTTACATATCTTATTAGGGCGAATGTTCCCGGTTTCTAGAAATTAAGTTTTTCTGATAGATTTAAAAGTACAGGTAAAGATCACCCTACGACAGTCCATGAAAGTACAGAGGAGGAATAGTGACTTAGATGGGTGGGTGGTCCACGCTACAACCTGGCCGCTTTACCCCAGAGAAAAAGACCCGGTACGCATTCTATAGGAGGCGATATGGGCCCCAAGGCCTGTTTGGACGAGTGAAGATAATATCGCTTCCACTGGGATTCGATCCCCGGACCTTCCAGCCCGTAGCGAGTCGCTATACCGACTGCGATATCCCGGCCCCCTCTCACAGATTCCATGAAGTTAAGTTTGAAAATTTATGTATGTAGTATGTAGATATCAGTAGAGTGGTGGGTATAGATCGGAATGCAATTTGCCCAGCAGCTTTTAATGCAGACTTTAAAAAATGCGACCGAAGAATATAAAGTTACGTAAAAAATAAAACAAGCAGACGGGCGAATGAACAGACAGGATATTCTCAGGATATTACGCGTCTAGTCTAAGGATTTCGTGTCAATATCGAAGAGTAGCCATGTAGTTTACTGAATTAACCATGCGAAGGCAAACTACACCTGCAGTTTTACACAAGATTTCAGTCCTTACGGCGCAGAGCACACAGAGGACATTCCATTAAAAGGCCATTGGCTAATGTTGTAAAAGGAAACAGTCGCTGTTTACTGCAATAATTGCATGGAACACATAAACACATCGTCTAGCAAAATGCAGAGTTTCTAAAATTCAAACCTGACGGTGTACACAGTTACCACTGGGCTGTAAAGCTGTAATATTGCCCAAAGGGAATAATACCACCAGTCACCCGGGACCGAACAGAATACTGGAATATACTTGGCTGAAAAACAGTTCGCTTCTATAGAATGGATAGGATTTTGAGGTTCTGAACCGTATAACCTCATTAGTCTTTCGATATTCACGCAGCTGCTGTTAACGTCCGACTTTCCCGCAACTCTAACAAACCTCAGTCAACATACTACAATTCCTTTTCCTTAGCGTCCACGTTGTTTCTTGGATTTAAAATATCATTGCTCTTACTTGGTTCTCTCCAGTTACAAAACAGACTACCCCCCCCCCCCCACCCGTGTGGGTATCACAACCCAAATCAGTTAATCGCCTTTCATTTCATGGCTACCGCATATTCCCGTAACTCAATATTAATCACGTGCTAAAACAGTGAAGATAAAATGCAGTAGAATATTTCACACGATCACACACACACGTGAACACTTCTAGTCTCAAGCGGCAGTGACACATGCGCACCAAAATGAGGATGAAGATTCAAATCATCTAACGTTTAGGTCATATCTGCGAAATCTAGAAATGTTGAAGCTAAAGAAAAAGGTATTGGATCCTCCGAAACGTCTGTATCTGTTTACCAATCGATGTGGCGTAATATCACAGAAACTTTAATCTTCAGTATCATCAATATGGGAACCTCAGATCTCACAAAAGCAGGCTCTTACGACTTAAGCTGCAGAAACAGAATAACGTTATTGCAAGAAGAAGCGCAGCACAGTGAAACAGGAGAGGCAAACGTGAATTTCCAGGCAGCATTCATCAACCCGACTTTCCTGCTGCATAAATTTATAGTTGTGTGATTCTATTAGTGCTGTTATTGTTGTTTATTTTGATCCTGTTAAGAAATTTCTAAGTATAGGTTCTGTATAAATATAAAATGACGAGTCATTCAAACACAACGAACTTTATTATGTTTATTATTGTACTAGGGCAAAATGTTTCGATTCTTATAGAATCATCTTCAGGCCCTTTTAAGAAAATAGATCCTTACTTCAAATGTTTAAAAATGCGCTGTGGGATCCCAAACGCTTACATTCCTGATAAAACTATGTATAAAATGCATGTTATACATAGTTTTATCAGGAATGTAAGCGTTTGGGATCCCACAGCGCATTTTTAAACATTTGAAGTAAGGATCTATTTTCTTAGAAGGGCCTGAAGATGATTCTATAAGAATCGAAACATTTTGCCCTAGTACAATAATAAACATAATAAAGGTTGTTGTGTTTGACGGACTCATCATTGTATATTTATATATGTGTTAAACGCTTCGGGATGGCATAAATTAAAAAAATAGGTTCTGTAAATGTTTCTTTCAATTTATGGGATACAAAAGTAACGTTCTCCATAGTCGCCTTGTTTGTAATTTATGACTTACAAATAGAAAATATTCGTGTCAGTTTGTAGAGTAATAAGTGCAAATACAAAGACGTTTATTTATCGCTTCGATTTAAGGGGCAAAACTAAATGAAGGGATGCATCTATAATATAAACCTACGTTTTCATTTTAACTAGAATTTTCAACAAACAATTTTAATAACATCCATTGAGTAAGCGAGAATTATGTTATGTCACAAACGGACAAACTGATGTCGCATGAACACAACTTGCACATAAGGCGTACCTCTTATCGATGGCCTAATGAGTGGCTTCCAAATTTTATGAAATCAGAAGGCGCAAACAAAAACAAAAAATCGCCATGAGTTATATCTACCTTGTTGGATCAAACTCGATCCATACCTACCATAAAGTTTAATCTACGTCACCACGTTCCACGCAATCTTTCCCATAGGACTCCGCCATATTACTTTTCAAGTATTTCGTGTAGCAGTTTGCAATAACAATCAAATCACGCAATTTATACCATATAATTTCTACGGCCTAGAATCCATCCATATTATAAAAAATCTTCAAACCCTAACAAATTTTTCCATACAAAGAAATTAAATAAAGCTTACACTGAAGTCTACCCATCTTTATTAAGGCCAGACAAACTCTTCTTTCAAGACAATTTCGATTTCTCTTATTTCCGTAGATTTATAACAAGGAAAAAATTCTAGAGCAATTTAACTTCTGACATCATATCTCATTTGCATTCACATCCATACAACAAAACTGGTTAAAAATCTTTTGGACTTGGTTTTAGAGATTTTTTTCCAATACTTTAGAGAAACTGTCCGGATCGCATCGACGAATGTCGAGTAAGTTCGAAGGTTCATGCCACCGCACAGAGACTAGGACAAAAGCGAAAATTCACTTTTATGCAAAATATTATTCTGGTACATAAAGATATAGTGACAGACAAACATCAGGGTTAATAACACAGTTTATTTATGGATATATGCTAAATGAAGCCGTAGGCTATTTGTGCAAGATGGTTCTTTTTTCGGTACCTTTTCAAAGAAATGCACGTATTTTTCCATTCTCTCCCTGCTTAAGAGAGAGACACTTATGTTGTAAACACTGTCTAGTTTTCGATAAACTAGGAGGCTGGACAATTTATATTGGTACCTCTTTACTGCCTGTCATAAGCAGCTGGCCTACCAACGTGAATGTCTTGCGTGTTTCCCAGCTTTAATGACTTTGGTTATATCAGTGTGTTCGGGTTGAGAAGCGTCTGATTCCATCGCTATATTGAAAAAAAAAATTGAAAGAAATATCCATGTAATAGTCACTGAATATTCGAGAAAAATGAATGCAAATTTTTCCGTAGGTGAAAGGATTATTACAAGGAATATTAAACTAATTATAATATTTCTTGCATTTAATATTAGATTATTTAATGACAAATTACACTTTTGTTGCTTACATGTTCCTACAACCAATCACAATTTAATCTACTGATACAAAAAAAAAGTATGTTTCACTTACTGTTATGGAGTACAGTTAGGTCAAGGGGCCTTATCTACGTCACAGTTTGTGATATTTAGAATCTGTCTTTAAAGTAAAGCCGGGTGTTTTCTACCTACGGCTACTTTAATATAAAAAACTAAGAAAGTCCCACGCAATGAAATTCAGATAATGTAATTTGTATTAGCACCCAGTTTCTGTCACATGGGTACAGATTTGAAGACACAATGCAGTGCGAACTCTATGCCCTTAAAATACATATCAAACGCAAGATTCCCAGCCTATTAGTAAAATGAGACACAATTCAAACTCGTCGCGACATCTAAACAACATGCATAAACAGAGCGAAATTACAAATTATTAAGCAAGATTTATTTATCATCAACCACTGATATAAAATGTCAACTGAGCTGGATGCCTCACTGTGAAGTTACGCATCGTAACAATGGCAATCAATTCCATCGCAGAAATCAACCTTCAGTGCTGTATGCACGAATTTTCTCTCACTGAACAATACCGAATACTCCAACACAACTCAGATTTAAGGACCGCACGACATTGCGAGAGATTTTTTTCCTTCGCCACCGCGTTCAGACTGTCCCTGAGGCCAATCCAGCCTCCTATACAAGCATACACATTCCGTATCTACATAAAAAATGTGTGCAAGTAAACCTCCATCCTCCTGTACGTCTTCATGGTGGGGTGCCCAATGAAGCTGAAGGGCGACTGCACACACACCACAATACGAATTTCGAAAGATAAGAAAAAGAGTGGCCGCAAAATTAACTAGAATTACAAAAGGCTTCCTAAACTGCGCAGTTCACAACTTACTCGTACGTAGGCTAAAGAAAAACAAGATATGCAGCGTCGGTAAATTTTCGTTTTGAGTTTGATGCTAGATTTCTCAAAAACGTTTAAAGTAGTCTACGGTTAGGAAAGACAGACCACATGAAACAACAAATCAAAACGTGTAATGGAAAAGTAATAAAGTTCAGCGTGAAATCCGTCGTCAGATTGTGTACAGTTATCTGTGATCCGTGTCTTTAGTTCTTCTAGCATGGCAAGTAAAGGAGGTACAGATTGTGCTTAACAGAAGCCCACAAGAATGAAAGTCCATGGACGTGAGACCTGGTAATCCCTACATACTCCAGTTTCCGACGACACAACAAGGGCTCAAGATAGGGATCAGAGACTCGTGTGTAAATAATGACCAAAATATTCTAAAAACGAGTGGCAGGAGATGTAATACTGAATGCAGCGTGCCTGAGCTACTCGTGTCGCTCACACAGAAATTTACTATACTGAGTTGTTCCTTGAGACGGTTTGTAGTACAGGTGTCGCTTGTATCGCGTACCTGCGGAAAAACACTTTAATCACCTAGAAGCCCGCATCCACAGACATATCACGTGACAGCTGCCGTCTTCAGGTACACGATAAAAGAAGCACACATTTTTCTGACCCTAACTTAAAAGTGCTTTGCGAAGTACAAAATTAAAATTGTAAAGATCGTTTACGGATATTGTGCATAAGAAGAGACGTACACTGCGTTCCTTCTATATAAACACAATAAATGTGATTACTGTGAGGTTAGTGACACCACAAAGTAAGTATGAATCATATATAGAATTATGATGGGGAAGACAAAAATATTGCAGCAGCGTGTTGGGAGAGCCACTTGGACAGACACCGTTTGAAAAAGAAACAGAGACAGGAAGTCATCATAACCGGAGCACATTAATAACGTTTTAAGAGTAAGAGTTCAGAATTATGTCCAATAACAGGCTTTTGTGTTAGCGATATTGAATCTTTGGGCTCTACTACTAGAGAGCTATTTACTTAAGTAATTAGTAATTACGAGTTACGTGTTACATATTAGTAATCGGATATTAAGCATTATAGATTTTTATCGGGATAAAATATATTTATTAGGATTTACTTCCACAATTTTACAGAAAATTTCAAACAATAAAAAGAATACGTATGCGGATTTTGGAAGACATGTAAATAAATAGCCGAAAAAAATAATAATGCTAACTAGGTAACCTATTTTCTGTATCACGTGCATGATTTTGAATCCAAAACTCTAACTCCAAAAATATGCTTGTGCTTTACGCAAGCCACTAAGTCGATATTCAGATAAACACTTCACGTGTTTGGTACATTTCTTAAATATCCGGCCTATATTTTGAATAAAATTTGTAGTGCATGTTAATTATAGGTGGCTGATTGAAGGCGAAAACGCCATTCGAATTTGTAAGTTTACTGGGAATCTTCTTTCAAGCTGACGATCACAATAAAACACGAAACCCCAAACTCAGTGTGATTTATTTAGCATTTTAAATCCTTGCCTTAACACACGAAACTTCCTACCACCGAAACGTACTTACATCTTTCAGAAAGAAGAAGACTAATCTGGCGTAATATTTCGGCGACCTGTTGCCAGCTACTTCCTGTTTTTACCTAATTATTATAAGAGTAATAGTTAATGTTATATTTTGTGGGGGAAATCGTTTCAAATACATTTTAGTGGGAGAAATTCATGACAAATAAAGGTCACTGATTAGAATCTACAGTCCCTATGGTGTCAATTTGCCTGTATGTGTCCCCAGTTTCACCTTCGAACAAAGAAAATGGTAGACAATGTATGAAAATTTTGTAACTTTATGTGTATAT
>Ga0136643_10015548_pt1 | contig 11431 bp, 17 predicted proteins | sample TergutLab28metaG_FD_96883 | JGI IMG/M metagenome (GOLD analysis project Ga0136643, IMG submission 96883) | Labiotermes labralis P1 segment gut microbial communities from Petit-Saut dam, French Guiana - Lab288 P1 (version 3) (version 3) | ecosystem: Host-associated > Arthropoda: Insects >...
CGCGGCAACCAACCGTCACGTACCGTACACGAAACGCGATGGTTTAGGGTTTCAGGTATCATGCATCGCGAATACCTCGATCAATTATACCAAAGCGGCGAGCGCATAGCCCCAGTCAACTTCAACCGCATCAAGCCGTTTAATCTTTCACAAAATCTCAAAGTATACCGCCAAGAATTTTTGGCAGGCATAATCGCCGAGCACTACTCGCGCACACTTGAACAATGTTTCACCGAGTTTGCAAACTTTGTCCGTCGTGATATATCAAACCAAATTGTTCGTCGCTACCGCGCCGACCGCGTCGGAAATCTCAACATTAACACAAATTATAACGACCGCCGATTTAATTACATTTTGTTGCCAATTTACATCGCAAACTATCGTTATAACAATAAAACATACAACTTCTATATCAACGGGGATTCGGGCAAGGTTGTCGGTCGCTATCCAAAATCTGGTCTTAAAATCTTCGCACTCGTTGCGGGTATCGCCGCCGTTGTGGGTGGAATTGCTGCGGGTCTATTCTTTGCGGGTGTCTTCGGCTAGAAAATCTTGCCAATTGCATATACTTGTGATATGATTAAAGACAACAACAAAAATGGAGGTGCGACCATGGGCGAGCCAAGACTACAAACCGAACTCGAATGGGAAGCAAGCCCACAGTTTTTACCATACATGACAAACGACGAACTCCACGCAATGCTCGACGATTCAGAGCGCGGAATTGCGCGTGGCGAATGGCTGTCTCTTGAACAGGTCATGAAGGAGGTTGCTCCGTGGATGAAGCACTAAAAATTAAATTCGACCCACGTGCGAGCAAGAATCTTGCCAACATAAAACAATATATTTCCAAATATGACGAACGTGCAGCGCAAAAGACTGTTGAAGCGATTATTAATGTAACCAAGTTATTGTCTAAGCAACCATTTTTGGGTCCAAGCCTTGAAGGTCGAACTGGTAGAAAATCAGCACACAGATATTTCGTTGTGACTCCTAACTACATAATTATCTACACACCATCGAACTACGCTATACACATTAACCGCATCGTCCACGCGCGCCAAAACTGGACAAAGTGGAAACTCACAAATTCTTCTCGTTCTCTCGGCGGTTAAGTTCGGCTTTGATTTCTGCGGAAAATTCTTCATACTTGGACAAAGTGTTTTGAACAGCTTGTTCACTTGGCACAACGCCTCCATACCACTCCATAAAATTTTTTTGACTAAAAAGAGGCCCTGTCATAATTTCGGTATCGTAGGGCACTTTATGGAATTCGTTTTTTTGTAATACTTTTAATAAATCTTTTTCCATGCTTATTGAGACAACAAACCATCGTTCCAACTGCCTTAATCCTTTCGTGCTTGCCAAAGAAAGTGTTCCGCTGTTTAAATGCTCTATTGCATCGTTACGATGCCTACCAATCCAATTTATAAATTTCTCTGAAAGAGTTGTTTTTTTCATAATTAATGATATAAGAAAATTTGCCAAAAGTCAAGACTACGTCATATATAATCACATGCAATCTTTAACATTGAATAATCGCGAAGTTATGTCCTTGACTGGAATTAAAAAGGTCCGAACCGCCGAGCCGCACCAAGTCGTCGCACAACTCGACGGAACTCTTGTAATTATCACGGGGCAAAACCTGTCCGTTCAAAATTTATCCATCGCCAACGAAACGCTCGACATCGCGGGCACAGTTAATTCAATTCGTTACACACAAAACCACACAAGAAAGTTCTCTATTAAGAATATGTTTAAGTAATGGCTTTTGTTTTATCTCAGATACTAGCATTGATTGTTATTATGTTGACTATCGCAGCATGCTTGTGCGCATTTTTAACGTACAAACTACTAAAACGAAATTACTTGTTTGATGTGGCAATCGCACTCGTTCTCCTTGCCATAATCATGTTTGCCAAGGTAAACTGGTGATATGTCATTATACAGAAAGTATCGCCCCAAAACTTGGTCCGATGTAATCGGGCAAGACCACATTGTGAAAACCCTGCAAAACCAATTAAAAAACGGCGCACCCAACCACGCGTATTTGTTATGCGGCACTCGGGGAACGGGCAAGACATCAATCGCCCAAATTTTTGCAAGGGCAGTCACCGACAACAACCCATTCGCACAGGGTATTGACATAATCGAAATCGACGCCGCGTCAAACAACCGCGTCGAAGATGTTCGCGACCTAATCGAAAAAACAAAATATCCACCAACGCACTCTAAATACAAAGTATATATAATCGACGAAGTACACATGTTCTCCAATAGTTCTTTCAACGCATTTTTAAAAACTTTGGAAGAACCATTGCCTCACGTTATATTTATCCTCGCCACCACCGAGCCAAACAAACTGCCAAAGACCATTCTTTCACGGGTTCTTCGTTTCGATGTTCGCCCCGTTTCGACCGAGCTACTCGTCAAGTCTGTGGAAAAGATATTCAAATCTGAAAACATCACCGCCACACCCGAGGCACTAAAACTTATCGCCGAGGCGGGCAACGGCTCTGTTCGTGACACACTCTCCACCGCCGAGGCAGTTATGTCTTATAACAAAGATATAACAGAGTCGAGTGTCACACTCGTGCTTGGCAAACTTGACACGAAGCTTCTCAATACTCTCCTAGATGCAATATTGGCAAAAGACACTAAAACCCTCGACATTACGCTACAAACGATATCAACATCGTCTGTAAACCTCAACACAGTTATCGTGGATATTCTTAAATTATTAAAGCAAAGATTCCTAAGTAGGGGCGACAACCTGTCGCCCGTGAAAGTGCTAGAAGTATTCAAAATTTTCGCGGAACTTGAAATGTCCATCAAAACCGCCCTAAATCCGCAGGCTATGTTCGAGGGGGCATGTATTATCGCAACGGGGGTGTAAATGAGGGAACGTGTAATCGGCGAAAAGAGAACAAGCGCACCGTTGATTTTGACGTTTTTTTTGTTCGCCATTACGTTGCTAATTGCTTGGCTTGCAATGTACGATAGACACTGGGCATTACTCGTGGCGTCGTTGCCGTTTTTGATTTTAAGTGGCGCATTCATAATTTATGATTTAATTATTCCAAGAAACCTTGTGACCGTCATCAACGAAAAAAAGATATCTCTCGCGTTTCCTCGCCGTAATATAATCATGGAAGACATCGAGCAGGTTTACGCCGTCCGCGAGAAGTCACTAATAAAACGATTGCTTTATGGAAACACACTCATTTACGTATTGAAAGACGGAACTCAAATGAAACAAAAACACGTTCGCGACACAAAAAACGTAGCCCGAAAGATAATGTTAATGATACAATAGTTCGTGGAAGAAGAAATGGATATGATAAACCTTGCCCCTGACATGCGGGCATTGTATGGGCAATTGACGCGGCAACTACGCGAGCAAAATGAATTGATGTTATACAATCTACTTGCCAATCAAGCAGACCCATTTTTCGACCGCGAACAAATTCTAATCTACGCCAAAGACGATACGGCGTATAAGATGCTACATAAATATCAGGTCAAGCTAAATGAAATGCTTGGTTGCGTTGACACATTGGAAATTCATCCACCAAAAAAAACAAAAGACAACACCAACCCAAAAATCGAAAAATTACGTGCTTTGTTTGGCGATAAACTTGTGGTAAAATAATTTTTGGAGGAATAATGAAATTCGGAAATAACGCAAACATGCAACAAATGATGAAGCAAGCGCAACAAATGCAAAAGCAAATGGAGCAGGCAAAACAAGACTTGGCAGAAACCCTTATCGAGGCATCTTCTGGCGGTGGCATGGTGTCCGTTGAATTTAGTGGCGCATATGAATTGCTAAATCTAAAAATTAAACCAGAAGCCGTTGACCCCGACGACATCGAAATGACGGAAGACCTCGTTATCGCAGCAATCAACGAGGCACTTGCACAGGTCACAAAATTAAGAGAGGAGACATTGCCATTGTGAGTAAAGAACTAGCACAACTGATATTTCCCAAGATTGATAAGACCCCTGAATGCTATCTTGAAAAATTCCCACCGCGAAGGACGCCTGCCTTGCGTATCGCACCAAGCCCAACGGGGAATCTACACATAGGTACAATCGCAACGGCACTCGTGAACCAACTATTGGCAAAGTCAATGGGTGGGATTTTTTATCTACGCATAGAAGACACCGACAAGAAACGAGAGGTCGAGGGTAGTGTCGACGGAATTATAAATGGATTTGCAAAGTTTGGAATTGAATTTGACGAGTTTGCAGGCAAACAATCCGAACGTACTGAAATATACCACACCTTCGCAAAAGACCTTGTCGCACGCGGACACGCCTATCCATGCTTTTGCGAAGGCGGACAAAACTATCGCGGGGTAATATGCTCCAATCTCACACATGGGGATATTAAAACAAAAATCGAAAACGGAGAACCATGGTGCCTGCGATTTAATTCAGGTAACATCGCGGGGCAACGCATAACTTGGAACGACCTCGTCCGCGGAGAAATGAGTTTACCCGCCCAAGAAAATCATTTTGTAATTTTAAAAAGCGACGGTATTCCTCCATACAATTTTGCCCACGTAGTAGACGACACATTAATGAGAACATCACATGTTATCCGAGGCGAGGAATGGCTCCCGTCAACTGCCGAACACATACAAATTCACGCGGCTCTATTCGGTCGCGCGCCCGCATGGCACTACGCGCACACGTCCGCACTTTGTGTAATTGACGAGGAAAGCGGCACCAAGCGTAAAATCTCCAAACGAAAAGACACTTTCGCCGCAGCCGATTGGTTTTTGGCGGCGGGCTATCCAATGGACGGAATTTACGAATACATCATGACGCTCTATTTCCCGTCGTTTGAAAAATGGCGCATTGAAAACCCCTTGCTTCCACACACAGACTTTGCCGTAGACTTCTCCAAGCTTGGCAATCAATCTTTGCTTTTCGATTTCCCAAAATTCGAACACATTTGTAAAAACATCATCGCCCGCATGACCAAATCCGAAATCCGAGAACATGTAACCAAGTTCGGTATCACAAACGAAAAAATCTTGCAGGCACTTGAAATTGATAGGGAAGGGGAAAAACCACGCAAAGACATCGCAAAACTCGGCGAAATTCCCGAACTCTTTGACTATCTCATCACGCCACCAAAATCGTCACTTTCCCCCGAAGAAAAATCAATGATCGCCCAATACACTTACAAATCATTTCAAACCAGAGAAGAATGGTTCGACGACATCAAGTCCTATCCATTTAAACCAAAAGACCTAACCCAAGCAATCCGCCGTGTCCTCACGGGACGCGACAACACCCCCGACCTGTTCGCAATCAAACAAATCCTCGGCACGGACGAGGTAAAGGTTCGCCTCAAACAATATTTGTAATCAAGGCGTCGCTCACCTCAAATTTCAAGTTCCGTGCGATACGCTTGCCTTTTGGCACTATCGAAAAGACATCGGACTGACCCAAGTAATTGTTCGGCAAGATTTCAAATTCCCCGAACCATTTACGCAATGCATCTTCGCCAATTTCAAAACCCAATAATTTACGCGCCTTGGCAACCTCGCCATCTTGTATCAACGAAAGAAATCTAATTGGAAGAGAGGGGTTTTCAAATTTAACGGGTTTCTGTCGCCGCACCATGAAAAGCGTCGGCGTAATTTCTATGGCAAATTTGTCATCAATAAGGTTGACAAGAAACCTTTCGTTCAACAAATCCACCAATAAATCCATTCCTTTCCACCAAGAAACTTCAACGGGCTCGCGCACCACCATTTCATTGTTTAAAACAAACGGAACATCCATATCAAAAATAACTTTGACCATATTCATACTAATTGATATGATTAATCCATGGACAAAAGCCCACAAACACTTGCATTTCTTGGCGATGCGGTAATAACCCTTCGAGTTCGCGAACTCCTTGCAGACAAAAGCCACGACACAAATGCAAACTTGCACAAACGCGCATCAAGTTATGAAAACGCCGCAAACCAAGCGCGTGTCTTTGACTTGCTTGAATTAACGGAACACGAACGCGATCTTGCAAGCCGCGCGCACAACGCCAAGGTTAACACCAAGGCAAAAAACTTCTCACTTGCCGAATACCGCCGGGCAACGGCGTTGGAGGCACTTGTTGGGTTTTGGCACCTGCACAAACAAATGGACAAAGTCGACAAAGTTGTGGCATTATTGATGTATGATTATCGAGGGTAAAAACGCAGTCGAAGAAGCACTTCGCGGACACGCAACGGTAGAACGCATAATGATTCAAAAGGGCACGCCTAATCAAGGTCTTGTAGGTAAAATCAAAGAAAGTGGTTTCCAATACCAATTCGTCGATCGGGCGGCACTTGACCGCGTTTCAAAATCTAAAAATCATCAAGGATTTATTGCATTCGTTTCAGATTACAATTATTTTGAACTTCGCGAAATCATAGACGCTGGATATAAAAAAGGCACCCAGCCATTGATTTTGATTCTTGATGGCGTGGAAGACCCGCATAACTTTGGCAATATTATCCGAACCGCCGAATGCATGGGCGTAGATGGTATTATTATCCCAAAGAACCGTAGCGCATCCGTAACAGACACCGTTATCCGCGTTTCCGCAGGTGCCGCGAGCCACGTCAAGGTTTGCAAAGTGACAAACATCAACCACGAAATTGAATACTTGAAGCAAAAAGGCTTTTGGATATTTGCCGCAGACCTTGGCGGCGTAGACATTGCCAAAACCAATCTCAGTGGACCAATTGCCATCGTTATGGGCGGCGAGCACACAGGCGTTCGGACACTAACGCGCTCTCTTGTCGATGGGATTATATCTATCCCGCAACATGGAAAAATTAACTCGTTAAATGTTGGTGCGGCAACTGCGATAACATTATACGAAATTAACAGACAAAGGAGCGTCAAGTGAAACAAGAAATCTACAAAGCGCCTGCCGCCGCGTTGCTATGCTTGCTCCGCGAAATCGATGGGCAAACACAAATACTATTGCAAAAACGAGGCGAAGGAATTTGGGCTGCGGGTTGGTGGGACGCGGCTGCGGGTGGAAAAGCCGACGAAGACGAATCAATTGTTCAATGTCTCGTCCGCGAAGCGCAAGAAGAAATTGGTGTTAGCATTGATCCCGTTGATATAGAGTTCGTTCATGTTCAACACGGAAAAAACGGCGGGGCAAATAAAATTCCGAGCAAAATACCAATCTTTTTTAACTTTTTCTTCTTTGTTCGTAAATGGACGGGAACTCCGAAAATTTGTGAAAGCGACAAATGCGACGCGCTCGAATGGTTTGACATAGACAACTTGCCCGAAAACACAATATCAAACCGCGTCGCTGGGATTAATGCTTATAAAAACGGCATTCATTTTGGCGAATTCGGCTGGGAACGCTAAAATTCGTCATCAAGCATATGATATAATATAATGATGATTTCGCAAGAAGACATAATGAATATGCCTGAAAAAGAATTGCGGGCGAAGTTAATGTACTTCGCTTATCGCTACTATGATTATACCATTGACGATACAAGCACTTTGAAAGTACGAAAAGTATACGAGGGCGAAGACAAGCAAACACTGCAAGGTTGGGGCAATTATTCAATTTTTGTTGCCGACCTTGATAATTTAAAACCACTGAATGATACCAAAGGGCATGCGGCGGGTGATTTGGCAATTTCGATTGGTGGACGCGCTATTCTTGAAAGTATGGCAGTGAATAAGGGTTTAATTGGAATAGACGAATTTGGAGAACTCATCGTGCGCGAGGGCGAAAATTTGGAAGGAATAATAGACATTGTGCGCCACAAGGCGATGGCGTACCGCATAGGTGGCGATGAAATGCTCGTTGCGAAAATACATGACACAGATTGTATAAAGAGTATTCAAGGACAAGACTGGGCATTCATGGAAACAATTCGCACGAGGTTCAACAAACATATTTCAGAAAGCGAAATATTTCAAGGCACTAAAATAAATATATCCATTGGGTCTGCAAGTAGTATCGAGCCACGATTACAAAACCAAGATATCGGCGCCGTCCAGGAAATCGCCGACCAAAGACTATATGCCGACAAGAATTGGTCGAAGGGAATGAACGATTCACGCGCCCAAGGCGCAACAAGGCGCGAAGTACATGATAACATGTTTAACAATTTTAATTCTTACTATGGTCCAGAAAATCGTGCGCCAAGACCACAAGACGAACTAGGAAATTTTTAACTAAATTGCACACAATAAACGAATGAAGAAAGCATGCGGCAAAGTGCGTGAGAATTTAAAAAAACAAAACTTCTTAACAGGGGCACTTGTCTTGGCGGCGGCGGGTCTTCTTGTACGATTGCTTGGCGCAGGATTTAGAATCCCTCTTGCGAACATAGTCGGAAACTATGGAATGGGATTGTACCAGATGGTATTCCCTGTATATGCGTTGTTACTTGTTATTTCATCTTCGGGAATACCAGTTGCCATTTCCAAGATGGTTGCAAAGGAGAGGACGGAAGGGAACATGCGGGAGTGTCGCAGGATTTTATTAAACTCTCTTATCTTGCTCGCCGCTTTTGGAATTATATTCGGGGCAATTTTTGCCATTTTCGCAGACAACATAGCATCAATCCAAGGCAACGATGGCAATACAAAGTTATATCTTGCAATCGCGCCCGCAGTTGTTTTCGTATGTTTAATGGCGGCATTTCGTGGATACTTCCAGGGTCTTGCCAACATGGTTCCGACAGCAGTCTCTCAAATTGTTGAACAAATCACCAAGCTCGCGATTGGAATCACTCTCGCCGTAATATTCCTGCCTCGTGGTATAGAGTGGGCGGTTTTCGGCGCAATCCTTGGGACAACGCTATCCGAAGTTTTCGCGCTCGCGTTTCTCGTAATAACCTATTGGTTTCATCATAGAAAAAACAAGCCCGATAAAAAAGACGAAACCAAAACAAAATGGTTCGACCGACATCTTATTTGGAAAATTTTTAAAACGGCATTGCCTATCACGTTGTTGGCTTCGGTATTTCCGTTAATTCTTGTGTTTGATAGTATGGTGGTCGTCAACATGCTGCGCGAAAACGGCGAGACTGCCGCCGACGCAACGCGATTGTTTGGGATATCAACGGGCGCCGTTCACACATTGGTCAACATGCCCGCGGTCCTTGCAATGGCGATTGGACTTGCGATCGTTCCAATGGCGGCGAAAAAGTTGCGCGAAGGAAAAGACAAAGAAGTTCGTGAAAAATTCTTGTTATCGATAAAAATTATGGTGGTTTTGGCGTTTTTCTTCTCACTTTTCTATATCGTATTTGCAAGCGAATTAATCAACTTTGTTTACTCGCGCGCGTTCCACGAAAATCCTGCCCAAATGCCAATTGCCGTCAGATTACTACGAATTGAAGCGGCGATGATTTTCCTGGTAGGTTTATCGCATATATTCACGAGTCTTCTCCAAGGAAGTGATCGTTCTTATTTTCCATTAATATCTCTCGTCGCGGGAGGTATGGTCAAGATTGCATTTCAACTCGCGTTCATAGGAATGCTCGGCATTTACGCCGTTTCAATCGGGAACATTCTGTGTTTTGCAATCGCACTCGCGATTAACATCTTCTGGGTCATGAGATTCATGTCACTCAAGCCCAAGGTCACAAAGGGCGTGATGACAACCAACGCCAAAATCGGAACGCTCGTCGCTGTCCACATTGGAACGCTGTTTTTGTTAAAACTCTTGTTGCCCGACGGAAAAGGTTGGATTGTGATGGCGGGCTTCGTGGCGTTCGTTGTTTACACGTCTCTTGTCCTCGCACTTAAAATCTTCCCGATTAATTTGGCGAAACTATTGAAGAAACGCACTAAATGATGCTATAATAACGCATGTTAAAAGAAAACATTGAAAAAATCAAAACAACAACAATGGGCGTCGACAGAATCAAAAGAAACCTCGGTCTTGGAAATATTGATGTCGTTGAATATTGCAAACAAGAAATTATAAAATCAGGCGACATAACGCGAAGAGGCAAAAATTGGTATGTAACCACAAGCAATTCAATAATCACGGTAAACGCAAATAGCTTTACAATAATCACGGCGCATGTAAAATAGTAAGATGTCACATCAAGAAATTTTGTCGGCGGAGTTCAAACTCGCGCCCCTGCACAGTGTAAACATCATCAACCTCCTCGACGAGGGTAATACCGTTCCATTCATCGCGCGTTACAGAAAAGAAATGACTGGCGGAGTGGACGACCAAGTTTTGCGTGAATTCGCAGACCGCTTGGAATATTTGAGGAAGCTTGATGACCGCAAGGGTGTCGTTTCAAATTCAATAACCGAGCAAGGATTCATGACTCCTGAAATAGAAGTGGCTTTGCGTGACGCCAAAACATTGACCGAGGTCGAAGATATTTATCGCCCCTACAAGCCAAAACGAAAAACACGCGCAACGACGGCAATCGCGCGCGGATTACAACCGCTCGCCGATTTAATAATGGAACAACGCCAAGATACAACCAACATAAACGAAGTTGCCAAAGATTATATAAATGATGAAGTCAAAACGGCACAAGATGCAATCGACGGAGCGAAAGACATTATCGCCGAAATAATTTCTAACAACGCGGAACTAAGACGGGCGATGCGTGACCAATTATGGGAGGCGGGAATTATCACAACCAAGCTCGACACCAAACACGAAAAATCAAAAACGTACGAAATGTATGACAATTACCGCGAGCCTGTTGGAAAAATAGTCAGCCACCGAATTCTTGCAATAAACCGTGCGGAAAAAGAAGGATGCCTCAAATGCGCGATTGAAATCGATTTGGACTTGCCATTTGGTGCGATTGAACACATGTTTGTAAAAACCCCCCACGCGCCAACGAGTATCCTCGTCGCCGAAGCGGGCGAAGATGCATACAACCGTCTTATTAAACCATCGGTGGAAAACGAAGTACGCAACGAATTGTTCGAAAAGGCGTCCGAACAGGCAATTAAAATGTTCGACGTAAACCTGCGCCCGTTACTATTACAACCACCAATCAAGAACAAAGTTGTGTTGGGTCTCGACCCTGGATACAGAACTGGATGCAAAATTGCCGTGGTCGACGGCAACGGAAACGTACTTGACCGTTCGATTGCATATTTCACCGCCCCGCACAACAAGGTGGACGAATCCAAGAAAATTATCCGTGAGCTAATCTCCAAGCACAAAATTCAAATCATCGCCATCGGAAACGGCACTGCAAGCAAAGAATCGGAAATATTTATCGCCGACTTATTAAAAGAACTTGGCAACAAGGATTTATCTTACATAGTCGTTAACGAGGCGGGGGCGTCCGTGTATTCCGCGTCGAAATTGGCGGCGGAAGAATTCCCAGACTTTGACGTGGCGCACAGAAGTGCGGCATCAATCGCCCGCAGATTGCAAGACCCACTCGCGGAA
>Ga0136643_10015549_pt1 | contig 11431 bp, 5 predicted proteins | sample TergutLab28metaG_FD_96883 | JGI IMG/M metagenome (GOLD analysis project Ga0136643, IMG submission 96883) | Labiotermes labralis P1 segment gut microbial communities from Petit-Saut dam, French Guiana - Lab288 P1 (version 3) (version 3) | ecosystem: Host-associated > Arthropoda: Insects >...
GTCGCAAGCTCCTGAGGATGGATGTATTAACATCCGAAACATGTTAAGCAGTAAATAATGAAATAATAAAGCAAGTGACATCAAGTTGGTCTCTCTTTATTCAACTATCAAGATGATGCACGGTCCAATAAACATAAGATTCATAAAATACTACCATCTGAAAGAGTCTTAAGCTTGCCTGCGGCAGTCTGATATTTATATAATATTACAAACTATAAGATGTAACACACCGACAATAATTTCACCCATTGTAGGTCGAAACAGACGAAGAGAAATAAATCTCACGTCCCCTTGTTTCATGGGAACTGCTTCAGATAATCAAGAGTGCAGCTAAGTGATCACTGAGAGTTGAATGCAGCTGGAGTGCGACACTGAGAAATGGCTGCATTGACAGAAGCAGGAAAGCACTTGTGAGTTTATAATATAACAGATTATTCAAACAAACTAGTCTTCTAGAAATTTATGGGCAGAAATCACTACATTCATGCACTGAACCAGTATGTGATGAGGTGGTCCTCCATCAATCGCCCACGCGCAAAACTCCGCCCGTCCTCAAATTGTTCGGCAATTTCTATCTATTTACCTTTGCTTTATCTTAACACTTAAATCGGCTCAAGGCTCTTTCATACATTATTACAGGTTTCAGGCATTACTTTATGTACAGTTAAAGTTCCAAGTCAATACACCTCGCAAGCGAAGTACTTAAGGAATAAAATGTTAAATAAAACAGACAATAATAAAAATAATAACAACAATAATAATATATTTCCCAGAGACTTGTTTTAATAATGTGTTATCCGTTAACAGCGTAAATTATGCAGCATTGCATATACATGTATTTATTTTGGCGGGGTTGTGGAAGGGCAAGTCATTCCACCCTGGGGTATACGTTTCCATTTGGTTATGACTGTTTTACAATCAATTTTTTCTATGTCATAATTAAACAAGGCAATTGAAGTTTTCAGCATAAACCCATTTCATTCACTGGCGAACTTTCAAGCCAAATGGACTTCACTACGAAATTCATGTGCCAGAATATTAAAAAAGAATAGAAATATTTCATCTGCCTCGGATGCAGAGAAACGGAATAAATTTTACCTTGCTGACGCCAAATTTCTCTCAACTGAATTTATGGGTCGACAGAAATAATATAGAATGATCTTGGTGCGACGTTAATACGAGTAGAAGATTCGGAAGATACCGTTCCGGAAATTGAGTGAATTAGTGAGACAATATATCGTCATCTGGATCAAATTATGCCAGTGACAGTTTGAGTTTCGTGTCGCTACGGCAAGAATTTTTACCGAATTACGGCCGATTTGTCTAATGAGGTTTCAGGCGATTTGATTTAAAGAGCCTGGCTTCCCCTTTAGTATACGGAGGAAATCTCCACCACACTACACTCAATTCTTTCACATTCAGCTGTTCGTTTCCGTATCTGGTGGATCTGCTGTTTACTGGGGGAAGAGAGTAGGCGAGTCCTTCAGTGACAAGGTGAAAAATGAGAATTGTTACTAGCTTCAGGAACATATCTTACGTTGGAGCGGTCAAAGTGAGATGAGTCCTGTAATTCTGCTATTTCAGGCATGAAACCTATTCTACACCACACGGTAGTCAAGACAAATCCATCTAAGTACTTCGTCTTACTGGATTATTGATTACTCTGCTCACATCGGACCAGCTGCAATTATTACGTAATATCGACAAAATAAATACAATAAATACTTTAAGACGAAACTTCTAAATGGTCTGTTCTAGTATGTGTAATGGCACTTTCCTTTACATAAATATATTGGATATATTAAGAAGTGACTGCCTTTCCTGAATTCCGCAATGGCATTTTCTTCTTGTTATATGTAAAAATTATGCCACAGTGGCTTTCCTTTGTGAACCGCGCTTTTATTATGTTTACGACTTAAATAATATTTAACCATATAACACCAATTTCTATATTTTGTTGACCGTGCATCTTAGTACAACAATAGTAATTTTTTTACCAACTTGATGCACAAATTCTTTATTTTAATACATTTATTACATTCCTCTACATGTTTCGAGCACTATTATGCTCATCTTCAGGAGGACAAATTGTATTAGTGCAGCATAATGTATCGTCACTCTCTTTAGGTGACTGTTCAGTACACAGGTTACGAGAGGACAAGAGTCATCTCGTAACCTGTGTACTGAACAGTCACCTAAAGAGAGTGACGATAACAGATGCTGCACTAATACAATTTGTCCTCCTGAAGATGGGCATAATAGTGCTCTAAACATGTAGAGGAATGTCGTAAATGTATTAAAACAAAGAATTTGTGCATCAAGTTGGTTTTAAAAAACTATGATATACCACCAAATTATACTGTAATATGTCTCTGTGACTTCTTGGTATTCTGATGTTTGTAAATAGATTAAAATCTTTAAAAACAGTAAAAACTAGCAATACTTGTGTTTTACTTAGCCATAGGTCGCAGTCCAGTTTTCTGCGCATTTGTTAGTGACAAGCAAATGTTGTTTAGGAACAGATCAGCTGCACCACAAGAGTTCTGTCCGAAGGATAAGATACAGAAACGGTGAGGCAACCATAACAAGAGCTTCACAATCAGGGTGGTCAAACATATCTAGAGATAAACACTACGACACCTAAATACGAGACACTGGTAGAACATGATTCATATATTTTTGTCTTTTTTTGTGGCGCTTCGGCCCTAATCCGGTTCAAGTACACCCCTTACGGCTTTTCGCGATCCCACTCACATACACCACACTCGGGTGGACGAGTGATAAGTCCGACGCTGAGACCTCTACCTGACAACGCATAACACCCACAAGACAAAAACATCCATACCCCCAGCGGGAATCAAACCCACAATACCAGCAAACAAGCGGCCGCAGACCTACGCCTTAGACCGCGCGGTCAGTGATCCATATATGAGGTATGAATGAAATTAGACTAGGATGCAAGGATATGCAGATTGTTCAAAAGTCACAACAGATCAAAAATTATTTGCATATGCGGGTGAAGTAAAGGCGTCACTAATTGCTACTCTTTTGAATAATCAAAATAATAAATTTTAAACAAATTTTGTAATAACTAGAAAATCTGTAACACCTAATTAAGAAATACTGGAAAACAAGTGTTTTTCTACATGGATATTAGCGTAGAACCATAAAACCACGACTCTAATTTTAACCTGTAGCCTATAAACTGCAAACAAGCCACCGAAACTTCGGTCTTTTATACGTATGTATGTAAAAGTTTACGGCTTCCTGATGATGGTTAAATGATAAATCGAAGCGGTTGTACAAATAAATAAATAAAGAGTTGGCGCTTTATATTTAATTAATGCGATTTAATGATATATTTTTAGTAATTGACCAACTTAATGCACAAATTCTTGTTTTATAATAATTTTATTATATACATCTACATGTTTCGAGCACTATTGTGCTCATCATCCGGAGGTCAAAATTGTATCATACAGCATCTGGTATCATCACACTCTGTAGGTGGCCGTCCGGTGCGCAACCTGCGCAACCTGCGCAACCTGCGCACCGGATGATGAGCACAATAGTGCTCGAAACATGTACAGGTATATAATAAACTTATTATAAAACAAGAATTTGTGCATTAAGTTGGTCAGTTACTAAGACTGAACTGAGATGCACGGTCAGCAAAACATACAAAAAATTAATGACATATTGTTAAATACTATTGGATCAAGTACACTGTTGAGACAAACCAATCCAAGAGCGCGCCTTAAAGTTTAAGTCCAGCTAGGTGTTTTGTATTAAAAATATTACACTGTTGTACCCTCCTCTGACTAACGTTTTAAAATGACTTTTTGTGGCGATTCAAGAGCTTTAAGACTTAAATTAGCAAAATGATCTAATACCCTTCTTGATTCATCAGGCATGTACCATTCAACACATATAATGTTTGCTGGCCCTGCTCGACGCCCGTTATGCGGCCACAACTAAAAAACACTTCCTACTGACTTGCTGTGTGTTTTCAAACTGAAGAAAAATTGTGGAATGCGAGAAAAAAATTAAAGTAGTGTTTAGAAAACGTGGATAAAGGTTGAATTCCATTACATTTTCAATAGAACCCTAGTGCAGAAGAGAGACAGGTCGACGCAAAAGAAAACAGAGGTTTCCCACCAGGTACAAAGCTTGACAAGGCAGTAGTCTGAACATTTTACTGCAGGAGAAGGAGCAAATGAGGGTAGAAAAAGAATCAAAGATCATCAAAAAGCACTTAGATTAAGACAACCGACTCCTGTGAGTTTTCTAAATGGATGTTCTATTCTCGAGTAACAAATCTGTTGTGTCAGAGTGAGCAGATGGGTGAATGATATAGAGTGAGTGGATTGACGAGCATGTCAGTGTGTGGGTGGGCGATTAAATAACGGTCCTTTGCCGATAAACTCCCAATATTTGTTGTTGTTGTTGTTATTGTTGGGAACCGAAATAGTGCAGTCAGCATTTAATTAACTTCTAGCTAGACTACCAAGAACATGTGGCTCAATTCCCAACAGGGTTGTTACCCGCACTTATCGACATTTTGGGCTCACGCAGCATCCTATTCAAAGTAAGGCGGCGGCTATTTTCTGAGGTATAAAACGGCCTAGCGTGACGCTCAACACTCACTTTTATTCAGTCTTGAGGTTGGGAATGAGTGGAGCTACACTTCCACTTCCGTATACTCGTAAGTCCTCTTGAGGTGTACAGTTATATTTTATTATTAATATTATTATTAATTTTAAATTTCAAATTTATTATCGTTTTTAGTTATTAGGTGGTGGTCTTCTGGTAAGTCCAGATCTCAACAACAGATCAAAGCGATTTACCCCAGAACCTTTCGAATTATATGTGCTGTGCTCGTTAGTGTGAACTTCTGTTGCTCTATGACCGACGGGCGACCTGGGAGCAACTGAAGGTTGTTATCTAACACTTTCTTAATTGTTCCTATTTCTCTAATTATAACTGGCACAATTTTATTCCTCACTTTTCACATCCCGCTTACCTCGATCTCCAGGTCTTTGTACTTGCTTAGATTTTCAGTTTCTCTTGTTTATTATTATTGTTACTAACATTATTATCATTATTATTTGTCACATTTATGAAAAGTATTTCCAATTATATACCTGAAACAAACTATATTTCTAAGGTATACCTTTCATTATGTTGCATCTAATCTGCAGGTATGACGCATGGTACGTACACGCAAAGCATTTTCCAATTATTATTATTATTATCATCAACATCATAATCATTATAATCTTCTCCTTCTTCTTCTCCTTCTTCTTCTTCTTCTTCTTCTTCTTCTTCATTACTTGATGAAATCAAAGGGTTGCTGTTAGTCGTTGCTCTAATGGCTAGCCCATGTGATGCTAACTTGAATGACGCTTTTAAGTCTAACACGCATTCTAAAAATCGTTTCGATATAATCATCAAAACGTCGCAGGCCTTAGGACTAAGCAGTCAGAATTTTATGTTTAATGTATTTGTTCACATTCTGTAGCCTGCTTGTTATTTTTACGCATCTGATGGTTTGAGCATCTCTGCTGAGACAGCACATTTCTAAGCACAGCTGTGTTGTTTAATCCAGCTGCTGAGTCAACTAGCAATTTAAAATTTTTCGTTCTTTACGTTATGTTTTCTTCTTTGTTTACTTTTACGTACGTTTCATTGTGTGCTTCTATGTTACTTTTATAATTGTTCGTTGTGCTGTTAAACTAGCATATTAATAAATGACAAATAGATTTAAATATAATTGCGCTTATTCAATCAAGTTGGGTTTAGGTGTCAGTCAATAACACAACAATATCTAAAAAGATGTTTAGTAAAGGATGATAGTAACTACATGTTTCGGCCTATTGCGGGCATCATCAGGTTTTCATCCGAAAGTTTGGTGGTAGTGCTTTATAGGACTGGTATGGGTATGTCACGATGGTGAGATCTCAGCATCTGTGATATTCGTTATATGTTAGTGTTAAGGGGCACGGGGGGGGGGGTGGTATCTGTGTTTTGCGCTGTCCTGGGGTGTGCAGCTCAAGTATGTCTGCTCGCTGCTGTCCTATGTGGTTCTCCAACTAGCTGGAGACCCAAAGGCTGTAGGAATTTTGAAATCGTCCATTTTTAAATAAAGATAAAACTCTTTCAGAGAAAAGCATACTTCTGATCCCATGATTCTTTGCATACATTCTACACTTCCTTCCAGATATGATAAAGGTACCGTTTTAGGGCCTAGGTGCATCGGGCCCGCAAAGGGCTCGAACCCATATATCATTCTATTCTATTTTATTCCTTCCAGATATCAATAACAAATTTTATGTTCCGAAAAACCTCTAATTACATTTACAAACATTCTCGATAGGGTAGACCATGCTACAACGTCCTACAGGTTGCCTTTAAGAGGATGATGAAGTTCTCTGGCAATAAATTTAATTTAATCGACATGTTAGTATTACAAAAGTCCGGGAGGAGAGGAATATCCTACAAACAATAAAAAGAATGAAGGCTAAATGGATTTGTCATGTATTGCATAGTAACTGCCTTCTACAACACGTTATTGAAGGAAAGATGCAGGGAAGGATAGAAGTAACGGGAAGACAAAGAAGAGGACATAAGCAGCTGCAGGATGATCCTAAGGACAAGAGAGGATACTGGAAATTCAAAAAGTAAGCACTAGATCACATTCTGTGGAGAACTCATTTTGGAAGAGGCTACTGACCCGTCGTAAGACTACGGGATGACAAAGTTAGGCGCTCTTCTGATTACTAATATTATTTCCTTAGATATTTTCAATGAGTGGAACAATGACAGGCACATATTTGTGGCCAGCCGAAATGTTTCTGCCTACAACCTCGCTGGTTAGGCCAAAGCGGTTATATTTAAATTCTTAGGGGCATTCGCAAAATTGCGAAAAACGACTATTGGCTTCGTCATATCTGTCCGTCCGTCCGCCCGTCCGTCTGTCCGCATGGAAAAACTCGGCCCCCACTGGATGGATTTTCATGAAAAATTATATCTGAGTATTTTTAAAAAAACTGTCGAGAAAATTCAAGTTTAATTAATATCTGACAAGAATAACGGGTACTTTATAAGAAGATCAAAATACATGTTTGGTCGTATCTCCCTCATTTCTGCTTAGAATGAGGAAATGTTTCAGACTAATGTTGTAGAGGAAATCAAAACACATTTTTTTTTCGATAACTTCTTTTTAATCGTGCCGTTTATGAGATAATGTGGAACATGCTGTAGAGCTGGCAGGCCACAGAAGACAATATGGCGTATGCGCACTACATGCTGGACAACTAAGGTTACACACACATAAACTAACAATATGTAACATTTATTGCTTTCTCACTGCAACAACGGTTGCACGAACGCGCCCCATTGTTACGTTATACGTACAGAGCCTGTCTTGTTAATTTTATATCCGGGCCTAACGTCAGTACAGACGTCCTTATTTACGTACACTAATCGCGATTTCCTGGTAATTGATATCTAATAAAATATCGAGAAAGCTAACATGGAAAAGTCATACTGTGTCTAGGAGTAAAGTAGACAAGCATGTAACATTCTAATTAGCGGAATTCGTGAATAGAGATTAGATAAAAAATGGGAAGATAAGACCATAAGCAATTCTTTCACATGTGAAATATGCGAGGTAAATTTTTTTTCGTGGTCTTAGAGATTAGCGGTGTGTGCTTTGTTTTAACAGCCTTCCATAGGTAGCTACATTATGGAACCATGTGCGGTGTGATGTTAAAATTAACAGTGACAGGCAAACCTAATTCCTTGCAAATTTTAGAATCTGATAACACAATAAAGTGTGTCACAAATTTGAGTGGGATTATCCTAGACGTATGATACAACGAATTGCAGACTAGTAAGGTTAACAAATACTTCATTGCTTCGAAACATTTCACACAATTTCGCATTTTTGCCTTCTTAATTTGTCGGATAGAAACTCGAAGGTTCTTGCCGCTATTCCATGTTTCAAATAACGAAAGGAAAAAAATTGTTCGTGAAAAGCGTGAAAATTGATGGTCTCTCGACTTACTACGTTTCGTGTTTCCAGGTATAATACTTGATTAGCCATTTTTAACAAAGTTAGCGCATGATATTTCAAACACGTGTTGTTTTTTCGCTGTCACCAGGGTATTATTTCACTTTCAACAAAATTACTGCTTTCACAAGAAACCTGTGTTTTGACACTCATTTTACAATACACATTACACGACTCTGTGTTTGTTAGAGTCACCGTCGTCTCAGGAGTTAAAATGGATACCATAATGTTATTATTGATAGCACAAAATACTAAGAGTGACTGTTCTTAATACCATGTCGCTCGTGAAACTATCATGAGAATTTTTCGATTAATTCAAAAGTTATAGAAGGCATATAACGTGTGGCGCGCGCGCACACACACACATACGCCATAAATATGCATTCCATTATAAAATAAGGTGTTTTAATACCAGAACATTGCAATTGTATTGCATAAATCAGAAGCCTAGATAAGACAGAAAAGCACTAAAAAAATCTATTAATTTTTCTGATTCCAATCCGTAGGCCCTCGTATAAGCGTAGTTCATCCTAACCGTGAATGCGGTAGGGCAGTAATTACCTTGGCGTGTTCTGACTCGATTAGAGTGGAAATCGGATTATGTATTCAAACACTGGATGCTTTTCAACTCCAGTCACGTGTGTTTTTCGTAATTTGTTTGAATCCGCAGGAATGATTGGCCCAGTCAACAAGAACTCTACCGTATGGTGGACAAGTACTTCTCTCGAATCCATCAGTACTGGGAAGATATATTATCGGCTCTTTCGGAACCCTGTGATCTTTTTTTCAAAACGAATTCTTCCTGTGATTTCGAGAATTCAAAATACAAAACGGAGAATCTCCAACAAATGTCCGAAAATATTGAAGTATAAACCGTATCCAAATAGGAGCATATTTATCCGCTTCTTTCTAAGTAGATGTTTTAAACATCGGCACGTCAGCAAGGTGGTAATTTCTCCATTAACACTAAGTTTGGAGTAGCACAGTTCTTAAATATTTAGGGGCTGGGCGAACGGTTTTTGGTTCTAGATGGGGACAGAAACTGCCGCTTCACTGTCACTTCTATAATCCTTATCATCTGGGTTCAGAAAGCTCCTCCTTCGAGGGTGAAGCGGACGGAACATGAAGATAACCAACCTGTCATATCTAGTGTTACAGATAAGAAAGCATGGCTCTCAACTTCCACTCCTATTTATGCCAGCAAGTGACAGTGTGCAAGAAAAGGGAGCCATACTTTGACACAATCGTAACGTATATAAACCTGCTGAAATTTAAGTGCAATTACACAATAAATAACCGCGCAACAGACGCTACACATTTTTAATTTTTTGTATAAAGTGCATTAAATGAAGATACATTAGATGGTGCCGTTTCCCATTAATCCACAGCGGAACTGAATTAAGTTTCTTATCAGTTATGTTTTATTTATTTATTTATTAGCAATCAAAAAGAATACAATCTATAAGCTACGATACCATGTTTATTAGGTATATGAGTTTAATTCTTCACAACAGGTATTAATTTGGCTCGTAACGGTCAAATACTCGTATATCTGTAACGTTTCAGCATCATTGCCAAGGAAACGGCCTGTACAAAACTGCATAATAATATCTAAATTACATTTGGAAATTACACTAACGTTTCCTCACTGTTTTCTTTCATAAACCTACATAAGGACGTAAATGCAACAGATGAGCTTATCGACCGAGCCCGTGAAGTGACACGTAAAACACGCATTGAATTGTTCGGAGCTCAACCCCCAGCCACACTCCTGAGAGAAACAATGACGTCAGCATGTGACAGTAACCGAAAGTTAATTGCTGTGTGCCCGTGTGAACCGGTGCAGCATTATAAGTTCATCTTCACCAGCTTGTGAGGCAACTACCACTGTACAACATATATGAGCATAGCATCGCGGTCCGCTATCTCAGCTTCGGAATCCGCAGGTTGAGATTCGGAACTACGTCGTCATTTCTCAAGCCATTTAAAGTTAATAATTAACATTACAGCACCTTAAATAAGCCAAGGCTGATACTTTACATAACCTCATGTTTCATGATGTATACTTTTCATCTAATACTGTTACGGTGGCTACATCAAGAAGAGCCAAACTGACGGCACACATGACATGAGCGGATGAAATGCGACGTGCATCAGAAAATTGTAGTTCCTTTCCTCTGGGAAATTATGCCGTGCGTATTCATAAATTAGTACCACGCTTTCGAAGGGTGTGTTACCTCCATCTTCAGGAAAAATGAATAAAGATGGAGTCAAAATATGTCTCCGAAACATAGGAACGTATCTATTAATCGTCATGGAGTTACACCTTAGAAGGAAGCAATCTTCAGTGTCATTGCAGTGAGAAATTCAAATTTCGCATACAATAGATCTGTTTGAAAAAGCGATGTGACAGACGGGTTTGGAGACTCAGGCGTAGGTTGGAGGATAATACTGCCGTTAAAAAACATAGAAGAACAGGATACCATACTATGCAACGGATTGAAGTGGCTCTCACCGCAATAAAACTGCGAGCTTATGCAAAAACTTCCGGTCTTATAAAACCGTCTACAGAGGCACATTATTGTTCATTCCTTTCTCGTTCATAGCGAAGTATGCAGGCTCAATAAGCCGTCTTCACGGCTACTCAGATTCAAAGCCAAAAAAGTTTTCTATAAAAAGAAAGAGTTTCTAGTAGTGATTTATGATTTTCTATTAGTGGTTTTGTTGAAGATTCAAGGGTTCTAGACAGCTTGGTCCTGAAAATAGCAGCAATAAAATCCTTCGGAACGCCGAAAACCATTTACTAGTCGACAAGCCCTAATGAACCAAAACACTTGTATTTTGAGCGATTTCTCAGCTAGACAAAAGCTAGATAAATAATTATCAATCTTCAACCGTAATTATGACACAAAGCCATACTTGGCTTTGTGTCATGCACATGTTAAATGTTCTATAGTATTAAATTAGCCATTAATTATGAACATTGTGTTCGGAGTAGAGTCTAACGTAATGCAAACAACTGACATTTGTAGTTGCTGTACGTTTATTTAATTAATTTCATTCTTGCCGGCTGTGAAACTTTGTCGCTGACAATGCGGGAGGACAGGAAGCTGAGGGTGTTTGAGAACATGGTGTTGAGGAGAATATTTGGATCTAGGAGGGACGAGGTAACTTGTGAATGGAGGAGTTTGCATAACGAGGAGCTAAATGATTTGTACACCTCACCCAATATTGTGCGAGTGATAAAACCGAGAAGAATGAGATGGGCTGGGCATGTGGCGCGTATGGGTGAGGAGAGGGGGGTGTATAGGGTCTTGGTGGGGAAACCGGAGGGAAAGAGACCACTGGGGAGACCTA
>Ga0136643_10015551_pt1 | contig 11431 bp, 1 predicted proteins | sample TergutLab28metaG_FD_96883 | JGI IMG/M metagenome (GOLD analysis project Ga0136643, IMG submission 96883) | Labiotermes labralis P1 segment gut microbial communities from Petit-Saut dam, French Guiana - Lab288 P1 (version 3) (version 3) | ecosystem: Host-associated > Arthropoda: Insects >...
CCAGGATAGAGACAGGTGGCGGACGCTTGTGAGTGCGGTAATGAACCTTCGGGTTCCGTGAAATGAGGGGAATTTCTTGACTAGCTGCAAACCAGTTAACTTCTCAAGAAGGACTCTGCACCACAGAGTAAGTAAGTAAGTAAGTAAGTAAGTAAGATGAAGTCCGCAAGGCAATCACAAAATTTTCTCATACAGGAGTAATTACAGTGCAAGCCCTGTGGTTTAAGAGGTCGACCACCCCAGTTCGGACATCCAAAAGCACTAAAAGCTAAGGACTGTCTGTACCACGTGCGATGTTCAAAGGTAAGCAATATGCAAGGGTATTACCGTCTTAACACATCTATATTGTCAGATACATAAAAATTTGTGTCTGAACACAATTGTGTGCCACTTCTATTAAGCTCAATGTTGTTCTGGTCCACCGTTTCAAGGTGAGTCATTCTCATTTTAGTTGGCTACTCAAAGGTAATCAATATGCAAGGGTATTACTGTCTTAACACAACTATATTGTCAGATACATATAAATTTGTGTCTGAACACAAGTGTGTGCCACTAATATTAAGCTCCATGTTGTTCTGGTCCACCGTTTCAAGGTGAGTCGTTCTCGTTGTGTTGGTTAATCGAAGGTAAGCAATATGCGAGGGTATTACTGTCTTAACACAACTATACAGGGTCATCGAAAAGATGGACGGGTTTTGAAACCGCTATAACTTAAAAAGTACTAGACAGATTAACACGTTTACATCTTAAAATGTTCAGAAAGTTTAAAGTTTTAGACTTACCTTAGTACATTTCAATATGTGCACCGTTTGTAGCTCTGGAGACGTCCAAACGAAATTCTATCTCCTGCCACGTTTTGTGAATCATGTCTCGTATTTCAGTTTCAATGGTTGATGTGATCCTGTCTTGCAGGTGTTGGATATTCCTTATCTTCTCAGCATACACAATGTTCTTAATGTAACCCCACAGGAAAATAATCAAGTGGAGAGAAATCTGGGCTTCGAGGTGGTCAGGTTATTGGTCCACCCCTTCCAATCCAGGCATCAGGGTATCTCTCATTAGAAACGTCAGTCACAAGGCAACTGAAATGAAGAGGAGCTCCGTCTTGCATAAAAATAACCCTAATTACAATTCCTTGTTCGAAGGTTTAACGTGTAAATCCGTCTAGTACTATTTATGTTACAGCGGTTTCAAATCCCGTCCATCTTTTACGATGACCCTGTATTGTCAGATATATATATAAATATCTCAACAACATGTTTCGGCCCTTATGGCCATCGTCAGGTTGGATACAGTACCACAGGAACAAACTACACAATATAACATGGTACAGTACAAACATTAGTGTGGTGTGAGTGGGGGACGATACTTCGTTCACAAAGATATGGACGGCGTGTGTGCCGAAGATGTATTTGTTAGATCTATACGATGTCATATTTCATCTGTGACGTTACAGCTTGCGTCATTTTTTCTGCAGGAGGTGTCATTGGGGTTATTGGGGATATTTATACGTATCTGACAATATATTTGTGTTGAGACGGTAATACCCTTGCGTATTGCTCACCTTTGATTAACCAACACAACGAGGGTGACTCACTAGGAAGATGTGTTGTGTTGCACATACTTTATGTTGGTATGTCCTGTGGCACAGAACGACCACGTGCAACACCGACAGCGAATATGTTAGAATGTCAGCAGACAGAGACCGCTGCTCGTGTCCGCTCACCTGCCAATTCCCACGTCCGCGATGGCCGATAGATTTATTTTAAACACGATAAAGCAGCACCGCAGGCGAAATGTTACATAGTGCGGCGACTTGGGAATATAGAAGCGGTGGTTAGTTTCTCTTTCATGATTTATCATGACATTTGTGGATTCGCTTTTGCACTGTGTTTGCAGTTTTATCAGCGACAGGTTTCAATGATGGTTTGTGTTGTTCTGTGTATAATTGTGTTGTTTTGTGTACTTAATTGTGTTGTTGTGTGTATTAATTGTGTTGTTAGGTATATAATTGTGTTGTTCTGTGTATTTAATTGTGTTGTTCCGTATATTTAATTGTGTTGTTCTGGGTATTTGTTTTGTTTTGTGTATTGTGTTATTCTGTGTATAATTGTGTTGTTCTTTGTATTTAATTGTGTTGTTCTCTGTATTAATTGTGTTGTTCTGTGTATAATTGTGTTGTTCTATGTGTGTAATTGTGTTTTCTTTGTATTAGTTTTGTTGTTCTCCGTATTTAATTGTGTTGTTCTGTGTATTTGCGTTGTTGTGTATAATTAATTGTCTTGTCTGTGTATTAATTGTGTTGTTCTGTATATTCAATTGTGTTGTTCTGTGTATTTAATTGTGTTTTTTGTGTATTGTGTTATTCTGTATATAATTGTGTTATTCTGTGTATTTAATTGTGTTATTATGTGTATTAATTGTGTTGTTCTTGTTATTAATTTGTTGTTCTTTGTATAATTGTGTTGTTCTGTGTATTGTTTGTGTGTAAATGTGTACTGTACTACTACCACCAGGTGTTAACCCAATTACAGTTAACAAATACGTCTATCTATACAGTTTCATAATTCAAATGTCTCTGCGGGCAATATTTGTACTGTGTCGCGTTGAACAGTATGCCCGCGAGTTGCAGTTTGGGCAGGCATGATTTGAAGGTTTAACGTAATTCCAGTGTCGATAACCAGGCAATCTGGTATCTGAATTTTTTTCTGGATGTACTCGGTTTTGTTCTAGGCCTGTACAATTTTTAATACGCGTTCTTTTGTTTTTCTCTAGTACTCCTTCTCACGGCAGTACGTTTAAGTCACAAAACATTTCCTTCACATCTCCTGGATTCATTATTCACCGCTATCCACTTATTCGCCGCGTATCCTTCAGTTACTGACAGCACCGTGCAATAAACCAACACAAAATTAGTCCTCATTGCTGTATTACATATGAAATACACCGGTTTTGTAAAACGCCTTCACATAATTAGTGTTACACAAACGTACGTCAGCACAATCTATTTATTCTAAAGCAAGGCTACATGTTTCGACTAGATATTAGTCATCTTCAGGCCCCTACAAATTCGTTACCAGATGCTTTGTCCAATTTGGGATCCCATAGTGTTTACATGTGGATTACTTATTAGCTAAAGCTTTCTAGAAAAGTTATAACTAAAGAGAGGGGCCTGAAGATGACTGACATCTAGTCGAAACATGTAGCCTTACTCTAGAATAAATAGATTGTGTTGACGTATACTGTGTAATACTAATTGATTTTCAAACACATCGTGATGCCTTCATTCAGAATATAGTTCACATAAAGTGAAATAAAGTGATTTTCGACTTCATCATTACTGGAAATTGGTTTTGGCCCAAAGGGTTCATTCCAATACACATTGTCACACAGGGCGTGTTTTTCTCAGCTGGATAAATTTTAAGTTTTCATGAAAAGCGCTTGATACGTAAGCCATCTGTCCGTTTTTCTGCCAGTCATTTAGCCTGTCTGTCAGCGTGTACGTCACTTAGGCTACATGAAGTATATTTATCATTATTTCGTAACAGGCTGTGGGGCCGAACCAGCCTCCTGCAATACGTGATCTGTTTGTTATTTCTCCAGGTTAAAAACAGCCGAAGTGTGCGTTTAACCGCCGTGTATTGACATAATTACGAATTAGTGGAGCTGAAACTTTATTCCCCCTTGGGCCTGTGTTTTAATGGCGTCGACAGGGGATACTGTAGCTTCGACTTTGTGGGCTATTCAACTAGAAAGTCGGCGAGTCTAATGAAATAAACCAGTCAAATAATCGGCATGCACCCTGCCCCCTGGCATTGTTAAGGTAGTTGTGTGGGAAAATTTGTTAAAATACTAATGGAAACAACAGTGAGATAGGGAATCGCCTAAAAACCAGAAGCCTGGGGATTTTGTGTCTCTTCTGGTTCATCTACTAAAAAAAGAGGAGAAAATAAACCAATAAAGACACAAACAATTATCCGTATTTGATGTCAAAGGTGAATGCGGTCAGTGGCGTACCAAGGGGGTTTGGGGGGTTCAAACCCCCCCCCCCCCGGAAATTCCGAAGGCCTTCCAATATCGTGTCAAACTGAACCCGATTGTAAAAACTGTTAAAAATTGCTGAATTTAGGAAGCCAACACCTCAAGATGTTCGGAAAAAAGGCAGTAAAATTCTAAAACTACCGCCGGTTCGCAAATGTTTTACATTAGCAATGACAAATAAATAAGAATGCATTTATTATTCTGTGCCTGTAACATGTTTTGTATGGCCGAGGTATCGCTTGGAATTATGAAGTTTGAATACCGGATTATTCGGAACAAGTGAAAATCGGATTCTTCGGGTCCTTACCTCGAACTTAACCACGTGTAGCGAAACACCGTTGCTTATACGTAAAATGCATCTTCCAAGGGAATGAATCCAATATGGAAATCTTAAGGAAAATTGACAGCGTTGGGATGCATGCTATAGAGCAGCGTTGTAACTGAACTATTCGTCAGCAGCTATTCATCAGCTTCTAACATTTGCCTTTCTAAACTCAAGGTGTTGCAAACTGAATAAAGATCCCATTACTATATTGATATGTAGAATCCAGGGGCGCCAGTCTTAGCAGTTGATGTGGGAATTCGCAGCCCTTCCCCAAAATATAATACTCTTACTCTGTGCTCTGGGGACCGCGGTAGCACAGTGGTTAAGGTGCTGTGCTACAAATCGGAAGGTCGCTGGTTCGATCCCAGCTGGTGTCAGTGGATTTTTCATTGACATAATCCTTCCGATCGCACTATAGCCCTGGGGTCGACACAGCCTCTAACAGAAATGAGTACCAGGAGTATTTCCTGGGGGTAAAGGCGGCCGGTGCGTAAGGCTGACAAACTATTTGTGTAATTATATGCATATATCTCACAGTAGGTGAGGATCACTGTAGCACAGTGGCTAAGGTGCTGTGCTACAAATCGGAAGGTCGCTGGTTTGATCCCAGCTGGTGTCAGTGGATTTTTTATTGACATAAAATCCTTCCGATCCCTCTATGGCCCTGGGGTCGACTCAGCCTCTAACAGAAATGAGTACCAGGAGTATTTCCTGGGGGTAAAAGCGGCCGGTGTGTAAGGCTGACAACCTACCACCATCCTGTGCCGTTGTCACGAAATCTGGGAACCTTAACTTCCTGGAACCCTCTGGGCACCTCGGGCCTGTAATGGGAATGCTTTACCTTCTCTGTGTTTCATTTTAATATTATCCTTATTCTCCATTCCATTTTTTTCGAAATTCCGTTATACAGCGTATTTCCCCACTAGGACTCTGTAGGTGTTTCTTTTATTGCTAATCCGAGCTACATATACTGACTTCACTTTCGATTCATTTACCCTCCTTTCTCGAATTCGAATTAGATATATGTTTGGATATAGATACTTCAAGACCATTTTCAAGACAGTTGAATTTTTTACAGATCATATACTACTACTACTACTACTATTATTACTACTACTACTGCTACTAATAATGATATTTTTTAACTGCAATTGTGTTGTCACCTGGTGACAGAGGTTATTTTACATGTATACAAAATATGAAATTGGTTACTAATAAATCTAATTCGGGAGGGCTACATGAGAAGCATGTAGTGGCAACTTGGAATGTTGGGAACCATCTCAGAATTTGCTTATAGACACAGGGAAACCAAGAAAAACCTGCGTCGAGGTGGCCGGTCGCAGAACCTTCCGAATACCGACTTCTAGCCAGCAATATTCGGCATCTAAAGTAAAAACAGCAATACACACACAGTACAACAAATACACATAAGATGGCAACAATACACACAAAGCAACTACAACAATACACACAAGAAAACTACCAACAATTTACACAAGACAACTACAAAAATACACGGAAGACAACTAACAACAATACACACAAGACAACTAACAACAATACACACAAGACAATTTAGAACATTACACACAAGACAACTACAACAATACACACAAGACATCTTAAAAATGCAACGTGCACAATTGGTAAACAACACCAAGGTAAGAAAGTACTCTCTATGGTTTAAAGTACTGTATAAAGATATCGGAGTGACGAGCGAATGTGTAGGGGGAAGGTGGTTTTGACGAGGTGCCTAAGGTCCTATTTACATCCTTGTTTTGTCACAACAAGCCCAGAGCACACGTTTCTTCGGTAATTTGACGATCTCGTATGAACTACCGAAATTGTGTGGGACCTGATGCTGAATTATTTGCAGTAGTGTGACTGGGAAGGATATACGACGAGTTAATAATGACTGTTTTCAGATAATCTTTAACCTTAACAAAAAAGACAAATTACAAAATATTATTTTTGATAAATATTGAATGGAAAACTGTTTGATGTCAGCATATAGAGCTGCTCGGTGCATAAACAGCGATAAATAAAATTGTCGTCTCTTGCGTGGTAAACCTGAAAAGATATATTGAAACAAGTCAGGCAATATACGTATAACGTAATATTGTTGTGCGTTCGTTAAGCCATTGTTGCAGTGGAAAGCTAACAAAACAATCTTTTTGTGTTGTTGAATTTTAATGTCACTGTCAACTGTATAAAAATATCGAATTGAACAAAAATATATTTAGAATAAAATTTTTTTTCACCCTAATATTGTCATTTATGCTAGCAGTCTATTTTTAATTACGTTGTATCTAATTTGCACTCAGTTCACACGTCATGTACAATGGCTGCACTTAAACAAAAGAGATTCCGTTTGCTAATGGCCAAATTTACTCTCAAAATCTGGCTAAACAGATTGTAATAACATGCAAGATCTTGCGTAGTTTCTAAACTTTTGTTAAAGAATCATCTTATGACGTTTTACGATATCGGAAGGAATTAATCAACTAAGAAGCAACAAATAAATAAGGTCACGAATGTGCTTCAGTGTTGTTGCCTCAGTTATGTGGCATGCAAACCGCATCTTTTCTACGCAGTTTTATATTTTATCACGTTTGACCTAACTGAATGTGCAGTATTTTTCACATTTTCTAATAAAAGGCACAATTTTTTTGGGGAAAAAGTTTTATTGAAAATGAAATGTGAGTTTTGGATTTTTTTAAAATTTCGTCAAAAAAATTTCTTATTCTTGAAAGAATTCAGCGACATTTTGTGCTAAAAGTAAAGACCGTCTCGTAAAATACCCGCTAATCTTGTCATATTTTAAAGAAACGTTTGTTTCGTGACATTTTCCAAAAACTTTTCAAATATTAAATTTCATGAAAGTCCTTCAGTGGGAACCGAGTTCTTGGGTGTGGATCGACAGCTAGACAGAGAGATAGACAGACAGACAGACTGACAGGCGGGCAGGCAGACAGAGAGACTGACTGACAGAGAAACAGAGAGACAGGCAGACTGACAAAAAGACACACAGACAGGCAGAGAGACAGGCAGACAGACAGCCAGACAGGCAGGCAGATAACAGACAGATAGGCAGACTGGCAGACAGAAAGAACAGACAGACTGAAAGACAGGCAGTCAGAGAGACAGGCAGACAGAGAGACATGCAGACAGAGAGACTGACTGACATAGAGGCAGGCAGGCAGACAGAGAGGCAGAAAGACAGACAGGCAGACAGACAGAGAGGCAGATTGTCAGAAAGGCAGAGAGACAAACAGGCAGACAGGCAGACAGACAAACAGACAGAGAGGCAGACAGACAGACAGACAGACAGACTGGCATACAGACAGACAGGCAGGCAGAGAGACAGGCAGACTGACAGGCAGACAGACAGACAGAGAGGCAGACTGTCAGAGAGGCAGACAGACGGGCAGACAGTGAGACAGGCAGACGGACAGACAGGCAGACAGAGATACAGTCAGGCAGACAGTCTGGCAGACAGACAGACAAAGAGGCAGACTGGGAGACAGGCAGACAGACAGACAAGCTGGCAGACAGATAGACAGGCAAACTGAAAGACAGGCACAAAGAGAGATAGACAGAGAGACAGTCAGGCAGACAGACAGAAAGACAGACAGAGAGAGAGACAGGCAGGCAGCCAGAAAGACAGATAGTCAGATCGAGAGACAGAAAGGCAGACAGACAGACAGAGAGGCAAGCAGACAAACAGACAGGCAGACAGACAGACATTCAGGAAGACAGACAGACAGAAAGCCTGGCAGACAGGCAGACAGACAGACAAACAGGCGGACAGACAGACAGGCAGACTGAAAGACAGGCAGACAGAGAGATAGACAGACAGAGAGACAGGCAGGCAGGCAGGCAGACAGACAGATAGAGAGACGGACAGAGAGACAGGCAGGCCGACAGACAGACAGGCAGCGTAGAGACAGACGGCAGACAGACAAACAGACAGGCAGGCAGAAAGACAGACAGATCGAGAGACAGACAGGTAGACAGGCAGGCAGAAAGACAGACAGATCGAGAGACAGACAGGTAGACAGTCAGACAGACAGGCAGACAGGCGGACAGACAGACAAGCAAGCAGACAGACAGAGAGAGAGAGGCAGACTGAAAGAAAGGCAGACAGGCAGGCAGACAGACAGACAGACAGACAGAAGGGCAGTCAGGCAGTCAGACAGACAGGCAAGCAGACTGACAGTCACACAGACAGACAGACAGACAGACAGAAAGAGACAGACAGACAGGCAGGCAGACAGACATACAAGCGGGCAGACAGCCAGACAGTCAGGTAGACAGACAAGCAGACAGACAAACAGACATGCAGACAGACAGACAGGCAGGCAGACAGAGAGGCTGGTAGACTGAGAGACAGGCAGACAGACAAGCAGGCAGGCAGTCAGACAGACAGACGGACAGACAGCAGACAGATAAACAGACAGGCAGGCAGACAGACGGAGAGGCAGACAGGCAGGCAGGTAGACTGACTAACAGACAGAGAGGCAGACAGACAGACAGACAGGCAGGCAGGCAGACAGTCAGCAGACAGACTGACAGACAGGCAGACAGTCAAAGAGGCAGACAGACCGATAGGCATACAGACAGGCAAAAAGGCAGACAGACAAAGAAACAGATAGATAGGCAGACAGACAGACGGCAAACAGACAAACATGCCGAAACCAATCGTCGCTTCTAGCAATTTTGCTAATGTGCCCCAAAATGGCAACTCATTCAGCACATCCTTTTCAAATCACAAATTCCAAATTAATACATAAATCTCTCGAAGCCCTTTAAAAAGACTGAAAGGAAGTACCGTGCGACTGGGGGTGTCAGCAAAAAATTTGGGCACCAATAAAGGCTTCGCTGACCAGCAATAGCAGAAGAGCAAAACGGCAACCTAATCTGAGGGAAGGTGTTTGTGGGCGGTGCGAGTTAAAATGCGTTACTGAACGCCATTACTACGTACGCAGTTAAGTCTGTTAATTTTCCTGCTTGCCAACATAAATTCCGAAGACCATATTGCATGCAATCCAGCCCTTTGCAACTGCACGTGGAGACGAGGCAGTGCCACTTGGTGACTCCCTGTTGTTCTGTCATCGTGCTTATTCCTTATCACTCTGAAGGTCACTGTTAACTGCGTACATGAAGCATGTAACACCGTCCGACACTCTACAATTTTCCCACAAAGAATATCTTTCTTTTTCTACAAGCATAATTATCGTGATAGAGATCGGCTTCATCTCAGTGAACCACCAGATACAGTGATTTGGTTACGCGTTGGGAGACCAGTTCATCGGAATTCGATTCGCGGTGGTCTCGCGGGTTTATCTCTTTGCCGCTATCTTCAGACCAGCTCCGTTGCCCGTTCCGAGTTCTGATAAGTTGATAATACTGTATTTTCTTGAGGGTAAGGCGGTCGGAACGTAAAAACAAATCCTCATTTCCATCTGTTGCTGATGAATTAGAAGTCTTAGACTTTTATTTCTATTAACTTGTACGTCACTTATGACGTCATATATGAAATTTTGTTTGGTCTAGTAAGCAAAGGGATTCTTTAACTTTTTACCGGGCACATGAAAAGACTCAAGTACTTAAGGAAAATTTAGTTTTTTTTGGAGGTAATATTTGAATATTTGGAATTTCTTTGAATGAATGTTATTCCTTAAAAAGTTAAAAGAATATTTTCAGTAAACGACTAAATACACAATATTTTATTCACTTATATTCCAATAACAATTTACAACACGTTTCTCTCCCAACAGCAGCACTGCATCAAGTATTTGTGTATGAAATATCTAAAAGCCTAGTAAACGGTTACATTTTGATAACGTACACCGTACAGTCTGGGCCGGGTAGCTCAGTCGGTATAGCAACTGACTACAGGCTGGACGGTCCGGGATCGAATCCCGGTGAGGACGAAACTTTCCGCCCGTCCGGACCGGCCCTGTGGCCCACCCAACCTCCAGTAAAATGGGTACCGGGTCTTTCCCGGGGTAAAGTGCGGCCAGAGCGTGCTGCTGACCACTCACCCCCTTCTAGTGCCGCGGTCATGGAAGAGTAGCGCTATACTTCTACCCACCCTCTGGGCCGCAGCGGGCCTGTAACGGGATCACTTTACCTTATATATTTACACCATGCAGTAGCAGTGGACGTGACATGTGAACGGTTTATGGTGGGTTTTATGTGGAAACACAGCGATGTGGAAATGTGAAGCACATTTAGTGCCTTGGAGGTTGTCTTTGTGTATGTACGTTGTTAGGGGTTTAGCGGGGGACATCACGTCACTTACTGGCAGGTAATGTTAATATAGCAATGACGGTACTCTTTCAAGTTAATATTGGCGGTATATTAGGGACAGTCACTTATTGCCGGTGGTATATTAGGCAGAGTCACTTACTCCAGGTGGTATATTAGGCAGAGTAACTTACTCCAGGTGGTATATTAGGCAGAGTAACTTATTGCCAGTGGTATATTAGGCACAGTCACTTATTGGCGATGGTATATTAGGTACAGTCACTTATTGCCGATGGTATATTAGGCATAGTCAATTACTGTTGGTGGTATATTAGGCACAGTCACTTATTTCCGGTGGTATATTAGGCACAGTCACTCCCTGCAGGTGGTATATTAGGCAAAGTAACTTATTGCCGGTGGTATATTAGGCACAGTCACTTACTGTCTGTGGTATATTAGGCACAGTCACTTATTGTTGGTGATATGTTGGGCACATTCACTTACTTTTTGTGTTATATTAGGCACAGTCACTTATTTCCAGTGTTATATTAGGCACAGTCACTTACTGCATGTGTTATATTAGGCAGAGTTATTTACTCCAGGTGGTATATTAGGCACAGTCACTCACTTTTGGTGATATGTTAGGCACAGTAACTTATTGCCGGTGGTATATTAGGCACAGTCACTTAATGCAGGTGGTATATTAGCGCCAGTAACTTATTGCCGGTGGTATATTAGGCACAGTCACTTAATGCAGGTGGTATATTAGCGCCAGTAACTTATTGCCGGTGGTATATTAGGCACAGTCACTTA
>Ga0136643_10015553_pt1 | contig 11429 bp, 5 predicted proteins | sample TergutLab28metaG_FD_96883 | JGI IMG/M metagenome (GOLD analysis project Ga0136643, IMG submission 96883) | Labiotermes labralis P1 segment gut microbial communities from Petit-Saut dam, French Guiana - Lab288 P1 (version 3) (version 3) | ecosystem: Host-associated > Arthropoda: Insects >...
AAAACTTAGTTCGTGAGTTGAGCAATTTTGGAATTTTTACTCGTTGAACGATAGAATTTTAAATTCAAAATTTACTTAACTTACACTACGACACAGAAAGAGGCGAAGCAACTACTTTAATGAATTTTAGATTTAAATTTTACACATATTAGGAATATACTAAATTACTGAAAGTGCTTAGATATTTTATTGGGTAACTTAGAATATAAGTACATTTATTTGGAATTCGAATACTATTGAGATTTTGTTATATTATCTTTGATCCCGAATTTCGAATCCCCGGTAATTAAGTTGAGAGCGCATTGACGATACGGGTAGAATAGATATCGTCTGGTGGCAGCGATTCGTGGTATGTAATGTGTATTTTATAGAGTGGGAATTTTGTAGAATAATTCCGCTCAGTGACGATCGCGGTGTTAGTGTAGGCGCACTATACGCGGGGGCGCTACACCAAGATTTTGGGGAAAAAAGTTATTGAACATAAAATGTGTCTTTTGATTTTCTCTACAAATTTATCTGAAAGGTTTCTCATTCTAAGAAAAAATGAACGAGATATCTTAAATGCACATAGGTCTTCATATAAAGTACCTGTTATTTTTGTCATATTGTAATAAAAGCTGAATTTTCTCGACAGATTTTCGAAAAATGCTCATATATAAAATTGCATGGAAATGCGTCCAGTGGGAGCTAGTTTGTCACATGGGGACAGACGGACAGATATGACGAAGGTATTAGTCGCTTTTCGTAATTTTGCGAATGCTCATAAAAAGTATATGCAAATTTTTTGAGGCAGTTATGAATGTAAAAATGCCATGACGGCCCGAAACCTTCATTTATCTTGCGCTGGGATGGAGGTGACTAATGGACAGCTTGAGTGAAATTTTGCAGGGCGACACAGCATGAACCTAAACACAATTTATTTATTGTATTAGTACCGTCAATACACAACACATGCAAAGACCAAATGTATTAGTACAACTGGGTTATAACTGGCGACATGTTTCGGCCGTTAAACGGCCATCCTCAGGCCAACAAAGAATAGTATTGTTAAGGTACAGTCAATGTGCCTGTACCTTAACAATAGTACTATTCTTTGTTGACCTGAGGATGGCCGTCTTTGCATATGTTGTGTATTGACGATACTAACACAACAAATAGTTGACGATACACAACGGGATGGCCCCATTCAAATTTGCAGCTAAACACAATTTGTGTATGATACCTTGGTGTGTGTTAAGCATTAAAAACTGCGTGGCTATAAGTCTCTTCGAGGGGGCATTTTACGATTAATGTTGTCTGTCAAACATCCAGTCCCCTTATACGTGAAAGTACGTACATTTAAGGCCGTCTGGCCGTAATGCCGTCTGTCAGACACTGAAAGTAAATACGTCCTGTTTGTGAAACATAACACGTCTCGTGTTAGGCCTCTGCCTTTAAACACTGTTAGTTGCAGCTAAATCCATCCTATAGTTTCAAGCATATGAATGAAAACGCGGCATAAATCATTCATGGAAATTCATGCATCTTCTTAATTTACTTACTTTTTTTTCCAAGTTAATGACGGGACTTTTTTTTTTACATTTCTATACTTATGTCAAATATCTTCAAAATTGTTTAGTATTCTTAGGCTTATTTCTGCCATTCTTATACCGTTTTAGGAGTGAAAACCCACATTTTTTAATCACACAAAAACGACAAAATTTCCAGCTTTGTAACTTTTTTCTTAAGCCCACTGACAACGGACAAGACGAAAATAATTTTTTTGAATTAATAACTGTAAGCGGTTTTTTTTCTTTTCTTTTTGTTTACGAGGTCCACAGATTAAACACATATCTGATGCAGTTATTTTCCATCTATCAGCTGTTAATGAATTTCAACACAGGATTTTTATCTTCTGCTTGCTTCATGAATATCGACTCATTTGCAAGATATAAATATCACTTATTGCTCTCCTACACAACCAACGACTTCTACTTGTATCCAAACTATGTCACTAACAGACCATGAGTACATCTCTGTCCCTAAATTTTCACGACCTAGAAAGTTGCCTCGGTAATTAGCGCTTCTGATTTATATTCGGCAGGTGCCCGGTTCGAATCTCTGCTGGGATACCAACTGTCGTAAATGGTGTGTAGTTAGCTTTCCTACGTCTATCCAGGGAAATACTGGAATAATGCCTCATATTGGGCCACAGCTGCTTCCTTCTGCATCCCTTTCAGTTTATGGTTTACTGTCATCCTACGATTCACCTCTATGGAGTCTGAACTACTAACACTGCCATAACATGAACCATTAAGAAGTAAAATATTAAAAATTCAGTGTAGGAAGTCACTCAAAGTATAAGTTTACATGTTTTATAATTTCGTAATTAAAGAACCCTGGAACACCTTACACGCAGCGCTGATATTTCGATCAGTGAATGTTGTCTCCGGCGCTAAAGCAATTTCTTAGCGACCACGTATTTAAAGATGGGCGCGAGGTAGAGATCATTTGGTACACGATGGCTGATAACGAAGGACACTAACTTTATCAAACGGAAATATTAAAATCCAACCCACATTGTACTAAATGAATGAGCTGTGGAGGGAACTTTGTCGATAAATAGCGGGATAGCAATACAATTACTTCTGAATATCATCGTGTTCTTATCCGTGCACTGACGCCACTATACTAAGTAAAAATCTGACTAACGCACTATAGGGTATGTGTTAACACCACTTTATTCACACTATTACATTCATATACTTTTCAGCCCTACAGTGCCACCCTTAGAGAGCACTGATACATTTTGTGAGCAGGTCAACAAAATGCGTGTCCAGATGTAAATATCTGGATGTCAGGACATATTTACATACAAGTTATAGCGACTATAGAATATAGTATAAAGGGTGTGTATACATAATCTAAAACAATTAAGTATGAAAATAAAATATAAAATTATGATTATAAAGTCATTAGGATTTAATGGTATGATGAAAGTTGGTAATACGTACCAGATGTTTTATATTTTTATTTTCATATTTTTAGATTATGTATATACACAATTTATATTACATTCTATAGTCAGTATAACTTACATGTAAACATGTCTTGACATCCAGGTGCTTACATTTGGACACGCGTTTTGTTGACCCTGCTCTCAAAACGTATCATTACTCCCTAAGGGTATCTCCCCTGGATGGCAAGAACATGTCAGAGTATAACAGTGTGAATAAAGTTGTGTTAACATATATTAGTTGGATTCTTACGTAAAATACTTCTGAGCTGTTATCAAATAAGTTTTGCATGCTTCATAATTTCGCAGTTACAGATCTTTGTCACATACAGCATACAGCGTACAGCATACAGCCTTTATCTGCTGCCGAGCGATTGTCATCTGTTGCCAGGGCTGCAGCTAAATCTTGATGGTCACACATATAAAGATGATCGCGAAATGGAAACTGCTGTGACGCGATGGCTGATAACACACGCCACGGACTGCTATCAACAGGGAATTGTAAAGTTCAACGCACGATGTGATAGATGCATCAGCTGTTGCGGGAACTTTGTGGAAAAGTAATGAAAACGAATCAACATTAAATCTGAAGTGTTCTTATTAGATACGAATGTGAAGAACCGAAAGTGTGCAACGTTAACTTCTTTTCTTGCTGATCTTCGCAATATGAGATCAGCTTTATGTGTGACCGGCGTCATGTCCTATGTTAACATCCTTACAACGTCGTGGTAAACATTACAGTTTTCATCTCCATGATGCATGTTGTGGGCTCATGGATGGAAGGAAGGAAATACTGTACATAGTCTGTAGCAGTACAGCAACTAAGCAGTTATTTCCTTTATATCATACACGTTTCCTTATCCTTTTAGTTCCCCAAGGTCTTCACCCTCTACAAAGCAACTGCAAAATTTTACGATTGCACAGAATGACATACTCGTATATGGCATAACATCAACTCGAAAATCCACCTTGTACGTTAAATTTAAGTAGAAAATATTCTGACGTTGATGTAATACACTTAAAATTAGAAATATAACGTTCCTGGACTTTGTCCGTGCACAGATATATACATACTGGATAAGTCCAGATATCTCAGTAATCATAATTTAGGGTGTTGCCGAATGTATGCAGTATGATTTTCAAAAACTGTTATGCCAGGACATAGTAGTACGTCCAGAGAGTCTTGATTTTGCAAAGGAACCCCCAATAGAATCTTCTCATAAAGTTTTTAAATTTTAATTTTTCATGGATTTTAGAATTCTGTTTCTCATCAATAGGAAGATGGAATTTGTGCTGTCAAATGAATGAATGCAGACATCGAGGATTGGCGACGACATTCACATATAACTAATAACACTGTCTTCATTAACTTTGATTCACTGTAGAGAAAGTACTGTAACAGCAAATGACAATAAAATTCGAGATTTTGACCGCAGGTTGATGATACCTAGCATATATATTTACTATTTCCACATGTCAAGTGTTGGGGCCCACTCCATATTTTGAGTGCCTTAACTCTGGATCAGATTAAATTCAATGCGTTTCTTAAGAACCTGACCAGATTAACATTACGGATTTTTTAAAATATTTGTCACATTAACCTTAATGGGTGTCATAACACTGTGATAAGATTAAGTCCACTAAGCGTCTTACAAGTTTGACAATGTCGTGATATCTGGACCACATTAAGTTTTATGAATGTCATAGCACGGCGGTCGGGTGTAGTTTAGTGGGTCGAAACACTATGACAAATCAGTTTAATGATAGTGGCAACCCCTGAACCACGTTACGATAGGTTACGCAAATCTTTGATAGGAATAATTGTACTGAGCGTCGCAGCCTCTGAACCGTATTAAGTTTAGTTCATTGTCATAAAACTTTGAAAGAAATAAATGTGGTGATTGCTGTTACACCTGAACTGTAAGTTAAGTTTAATGAATGTGTTAACACCGTGGCCAGGTTACGTTTAATGAATGTCACAACACTTTGACAGAAATAAAGTTCATGGCTATCGCCACTTCTGGACCGCATTAAGTTTCATTTATTTCTTAACGCCTTAACATAATTCAGTTTGCATGTTGAGAGCACCGATTTTACGATATCCAGCCTACATCAATAAATACGTCAATTGTACCGTTAATGTACGTAAATTATGTCATATAAATTAAGGCCAATCGGCGCCAATAATTGATAGCCATTAAACAAGTTTTGAACTGTAGCGTCAAGACGGCTTCCGGCCCTCAGTCACGTAACAGCACTCCACCCGACTCACATTAATTGTTCGCAGCTAATGAAGGCCTCCTCCACGCACACATAGCTATTTCTGATTACTCGTACTTACTTCTGATAACTAGGTATTTACTGATATACATACATATATATGTATATGTATGTATTAATGTAGAGTAAGTTTGGTTGAAGAATATTTTTAAAGAACTTTGAACACCAGATTCCAAGAACTTTATATATCCACTTGGAAGCGAATGAGTGGACACTTCTGCCACTGAATATGACATTTATTTTAAATGTATAAAATCCGGGCAGATATGTTTCAGAAAAAATTTAAATCGTTTAAAGGAATATCGTGGCCGGAAATCCGATAATCCAGCTTTTTTTTTTTTTCTGGAGCTCCTGTTTCGAATCTTGGCCCCAAGATTCTTTGTCGTCTTTTCATTGTTTCTCTCTATGCAGCCAAATGCTGGGACTGCATCACTTCATTCCACATTCATTACAATTTATTACTCTTAGCCATCAGGTCACTCAACACTGTAATCTACACAGTTGAAAATGTTTTGTTAAACACACCATGAATTTGAGTCTTTGGATTTACACATTTATGTAAATATATTTGCAGCTCACTAAATGTAACATCATGTAAAGGAGTATTTCTGTATATATATATATATATATAAGAAGATAGTTAAACAAAAGTAACAAGAAGCTGCATACGCAAATTTATCGTACAATCGAAAATGTGTTGTTACTGTTGTTTTTATGCGCTTTAATATACATTCCCGCCGTAGGAGCACATGGTCAGACCATTTTATTGACCATCTATACAACCCTTAATAATTACGATGATTTCATCAACAGTTTTAATATGAGATCCGTTAACACGAACAGCCGTTTAATACAACTTAAGTTTCGTACTTACCGATGAAGCTAATTGGCTGGCATGTCTGCGCAAGCCCAAAAAATGACGAAATATTTCCCAGAGATGTCACCAGCACCACAGACTGACGCATACTAACCAGGGATCTGGTATATCAGCCGTATGGGACAGGCTATTAACTCCGAACACAGTTACGTAGCTTATCAGATTTACAGAGTCTTTATTTGCACTCTAGGGGAAACATCTGGAATTTGAAAAGGACCGATTTTTTTCCATGATATGAGTAGAAACAGCTGTTTTACACGATATAATAAAAATGTTTGTGTAACGACTGTGTGGGTTTATATTGTCTCTGTACCCATTTCCCAAATCACCCCAATAACCTGTGGACTTTAATGAAACTGGATGGATATCATACCAGAGGGGTTGAACGAAACTCCCTGACACGACAGCGACACCACACTTCCTTTCACATTGAATATGATATACAGTTGGACAGATCAACAGAAAGAAGACACCTTTTATAAGCTGTTAAAATTCACCCTTGTCGCACACTTTAAATTACGTTTGGCTAGTACAGCATAACACTTCTGACACGTATTCTTGAGGTATCCAGTTCAAATCTCCTCTGATGCACCGTCTTCCCTACTGAAGTTTCTTGAAGTTTTATTTAAATGCTCCATTCTGCTCTGTCCTTTCGAATTCACACAACATAATACCTAATTAAACAGTGTGCCCAGCCTATATGAGATAATAATTTACAACTTGGCCAACAAATCCATCTTTATCAACACAAGTATAGGAATATAGGAGTGTATTAATGTCGATGTTACGGAAACGAATTTACTGGGTTGAATTAATTAATGGGTTCAGTGGAAGACTTTGATACAAGCCGTTCTTAAAATCAGGTCCTTGATGGCATGCAACAACCACGCATTTGGGCAGCCAGCCTGTCAATTTCTTCAAGCAATGGATCTGTAAGTTTTTATTAATTGCTGTATTCATATTTTATTTGCCAGTATTATATACAAATTTGACACAACTGAAAAAATAACCGTTTTGAAACTGGTGCCTTCCTTTTACGTTTGGTAAATACGTACGTACTCTGTAAACAGGGTTCCTTTATTTTTCGTCTGTGTTCTAAAACCGTGTTGTAGTGTAAGACATGTTATCACCGGAAAAGCCGGTAACGTTTCAGCTACTGTACGGCATCAGGTCTCAGAGAAAACTTCCGAAGACTCTGTAAATCGCCGTGAAACCCTGGAATGCTAAATTGATTAACCTGTATCAAATATTACGATTTTCCTGTCTCATTCTTGCGATATTTAAAGGTGTGACCGGCAGGGGAGTGACGAAAATAGCATGGAGGTTTGAGGTCGGATGCTTTACCTGTCAGAAATTCGGAGGCAGAGCCAGGTCCTTGGAACGCGCGTACATGTAACTATTTAAATAATTTCATAAGCATAATTTTTAACCTTTAATATACAAAGAGGTTTTAATATTGTACATCTTCCGTGCATTTGATACAAATTTGTAGATTTTAATAACTGTCTTACATTTTAAATAATTTTAGCACAATTGAAGTATAACACTATTCTTTTATGTTTTAATAGTATACACAATAGGCATTACAATCCTTACCATTTACAATTGAAAAGCTGTATAATAACGCTGTATACGTCTTTAAGTATTGATAATTTCTAAAGATGGCCACGGACAGTAGCCGAAACAATTAGGAGTGCCTTTATATTCAGGAATTAGAGCAGGGTGTTGGTGATAAACTTTTTATGTTCAAAGGAATTGTCGCTCTTCCCCTTAGATTTTAGTACCGGGGACATAAAAATATGTTAAATGTTGTATTGTAAGTAAATCTCTTTAGGCATGCTAGTATCAGTAATAACTTACTGGTAGAATTCTGTTTGTTTGTGTGTGTGCATAGGATTCGAAAAATACGGTCGGCTAGTCGTCAGCGGTGAATTTTTGACTTGGGACTAATTTTCCACTCGGTGGTTGGGCGTTGTTGATCCGGAAATATCTCCCGGGCACCTTTTGGCTCAGAGGAAATAGCGAACCACATCCAAAGAAGCTAAGATGAACATAACTGGTAAGTGATAAAGAGTCATATATTTTTTTATTTGATGTTTTTCGCTAGCTAGTTTACGACAGTAGCTCTACGTACAACAGGAAGAGATTAATCTGACGCGGCTGCTGGGGCATACAGCCACGGTAGGGCACTCTAAAATAGTGACGCATCACTTACAGGCGGTCAAAATATTTGTTTGGGTGCTATATTTTCACAACATTTTGACATTATGTACAATGTCAAACACCGCCAGCTCCTTGCGTAACCGACAGCTATTATACTGGTGCTTAGTCCGAAATAGTTGAGAATTAGTAGTGTGTGATAATGTTTTCCCAGAGCCTCTTCTAATAGGACCATTTATTTTATACAAACTACCGACTGTTTTCCAGATCGGATTGTCCAAAACTAGAAATTGTACTTGCAAGGTACTGAATTTTTAACTCGTTACATGGCATTATCTTTCAAAACGCTTGACCTAATATGTAGTTGCCCTTAATTACCACAGATTATTGATTTCCAAACTGTGGGTCGCGGGTTCCTTCCAAGTACATCGCGAATTAATTTATTTTCCCAAGTCTTGTTCCTTCAGCCAGCGCTTGGTGTTCTGTTGCTATTTCTAAAATGAATGACACGTAAGTTCATGTGCAACGGCTACTAAATTCATAATAGCTTGTTGTCATGTATTATCCTCATTAACAGAGCCTAAAGAACAAATATTAGGGTGTGAGAGTCCATGAAATCATTTGAAGTCAAGAAGGGGTCCTCATTTTCGGAAAGTTTGCGAATTACTGCTATACACTTTTTCTTTGCAGCGGAAGTAGTTATAGCTTATCATGAACTAGCCTTTATGAAGACAATGTGCTGCTCGCTGCAGCTAGGAACGGTTTAAGACATTTCTGAGCCCAACGCAAAATACATTTGGGCCAAAAATATAAAGCTTTCAAGGCGCCTTAATTGAATAAACATATCTTGGGCTATGAGCCACGTCAGGTGGTTGAGCGGTGAGTAAACTAACGTTTCGAGAACCATCTTTGTTCTCGTCGTCAGGGAAATGAACAACTCGGAACCAAACAATGAGCTGTCCAAGGGACGTAGGCTTGCCTTCCCGCAAGTCTACGTCCCTTGGCCTGTTTAACCATTCCTGCCTTTAGCCGCATCGCTGGACTCAACAACAGGCACCTAATACTAGAACTTGGGATTGGATCTACGCTAACAAGACCTCGACTTGGGCATATTAAGGTCTAATGGTGGAGAACAGGATATTTTTAGTATTTTTCATTTTCATTATTATCATTATTAATATTATTTTGGCCGGGGGTGCATACTTCTGCTGGGTAGTTCTCTGGGTTTTGAACCCAGAGTGCCATAGTTGCATACTGAAGTCCTGCGACTGTGGGCAAACACTTCGGTGAAGCCACCGTGCCTGAAGGGGAGTGCGGGCCGTGCTCCGTCTCTGCATTATAACTTGGCATTCGCATTACAACCAAAGAAAAATCACGGATAAACCTCAGTCAGGGTAGTCTAAAAGTGCCTAGCTGAACAACGTTGCGCACGATTCGTTGTGTCGATTGGAACCATTTTTCGGGCGACCTCGACTGGCCTGCCGACCTTAGTCACCCTGCCTGCGCTTCAGGCAACCTGGATCAACCCTCGGTCAGCGTTAAGTACAAAGTGGGCCAAAAGTAAGTACACAGAGGATGCTATACTATACACTGTAAACCTACTTCTGGCCCACTCTTATCTGCCGAATTCCGAACTAAGGGTTTCCCCACACCAGCTAACTTTGAGTCGAAATTCTCCGTTAGGGTTCTGATGTGGTCGGTGAAGAATGGAACTCGCAAATCCTCGTAAATTTCCCGTTGCCAGTGTACAGTACCAAGGTGCACCGGTAACAATGCCAAGACGCTTGGATTGAAGTGCCTGCAGCTTTCTGACATGGGTGCGAGAAACGGACCTGCAGACGGGGCACGCGTAGTCCATCATTGGACGGATGAGCTGCTTATACACCAGAACTCCGTTTCTGATGGACAGACCACTCGTCTTGTTTAGGACAGGACCCAACACTCCCACTCTCTGGGCCTCTTTATTTCTGGCTTATCGATATGAGGCGACCAGGTCAGCCTTGTATCAAGGGTCGCCCCCAGATAACGGGCGGTGTCGACCCAATGAATTGGCTCCCCGAACAGCTGTACTGGTCGGGTCTTGGGACTGCACCTACCGGTCTTTGCGAAGAGCATCGCGGTGCTCTTCGAGACGTTGAATAACTCGGATGTTAGGCCGCGTCCATGTATACACGTATACTTGCCAAACCCCCTGGCTTATAGCTGGTAGCCAGTCAGGTTCTCGCTATGTTGGTCCTGCGTCTTGATTGATTAACATGGTTGTGACAAAAACTTTATTTACCCTGCTCCTCCTTTGCCCACATGAGAAACCTTACATGTGACAAAGTTTCAGATGGTAGTTACACTGCTTGTAGCCTCCACGTATGGATAGAAGTCACTAACAATACGCCAAATAGGCACGCTATAATGGCACAAGTTGAGGATGGTTGTACAAACTTTGTTTACCTACTTAGCATTTTTACAGATGTAACCTGTCAAATTCATGCTGTTTATGAAGGCTTCAAAAGAGCCTTGTAGGTCGATTAACATAGATATTTAACTAAACAAAAATTAGGACGTAAGAACTATTTATAAAATTGTAACAATATCTTTCCTTCATTCCATTTTGAATGTGGTAATTTTATCCTCCCCAAGCTTCACAATGCATGACATTTAATATTATTGTTTTGAATGGTTAGCACTTCTCCTCTGCTGGAGGTCCCAGTTTCTGTTCTCAGCTTGGAGGCTGACACAGTGATGTGATTTTTCTCCGGAGTCCAAAACAGAATTTTACAACTGGCCAAGACAGCTTCCTGTGACATTTTTTCAAATACATCCTGCTGTTTGTCACTCTATAATCTACATATGGAAAAGCGCTGCTAAATGAACTAAAAAAACCAGTCACCTCTAGAGGAAAAGACTACTTGGCACAAATAGGTGTACTTATTTCTTTACAGCTTATTTAAAGATGCTGTCAGTAGCCTACACTATATATACATACATACACACACACACACAGGTTGTCCCAGGAGGAATGTGCCAGACTTCGGGAGGGTGTTCCTTATGTTAAAGTATACCGATATAACCCAAAACACCTATATCCAAAGTTGAACGGTTACGGAGATAATGGCCAGAGAA
>Ga0136643_10015554_pt1 | contig 11429 bp, 10 predicted proteins | sample TergutLab28metaG_FD_96883 | JGI IMG/M metagenome (GOLD analysis project Ga0136643, IMG submission 96883) | Labiotermes labralis P1 segment gut microbial communities from Petit-Saut dam, French Guiana - Lab288 P1 (version 3) (version 3) | ecosystem: Host-associated > Arthropoda: Insects >...
CTAAGGACGACTACGGCGTTAATGCGGGTGTTTATGTAGTTCAATTTAATGGCTTTGTGTCACTCATACGTTAATTACATGTTAAGTACAGATATTAACATTACAGAAACCACATATTCCTGCCAGTTTTAATATGTATTAGGTAATCAATAAGTGTGTAACAGCTGTCAAAGTTTCAGACTTCTCTGACCATTATCTCCGTAACCGTTCAACTTTGTATATAGGTGTTTTGGGTTATATCGGTATACTTTAACATAAGGTACACCCCCCCCTCCCGAAGTCTGGCACATTCCTCCTGGGACACCCTGTATATGTGCCGTTACTGTGTGTCATTTCGTTAATTCCCAGAATTCCCATGTAATCCACGTATCTGATGGAAGTTGCAGTGCAAAGTATGGAATCTGGAAAACCTTTACCATTATTAATTATTGAATATATTTATAAAATAAGTACTTCAGGGAAACTGTGGACCATAAATCCGTTTTGCTTATTACTTCCTTCGCATTATTCCACGGACTATGTATTTCACTTATAAACATACTTAATTGTAATGCATTTTCAGCGAACGGAATACCAAAAATATTCGGTGAAATGCAGTTTAGAGTTCAACGCCAATGCGCATGTATGTATTTACTTATACGTGTATATATATATATATATATATATATATATAAGCGCAGCTTAGGGCACGTGTGGGAAAGAGAAAATATGCTTACAGACTTTTGGTGGAAGAACCTGAAAGGACCGATACCGCTTAGAGAACGTAGGCATAGAGGGGATCATATTAAAGTGGGTAAAAAAACTAGGATGGGAAATGAACTGGATTCATCTGGCTCAGGATAGGAAAAATTTGAGAGCGGACTCTTGTGAACACCGTTTTGTAACTTTGGCTTTCATAGAATGCAGTGAAGTCTTTGCATTAGCTAAGCAAACTGTTAGCTTTTTCAAGGAAGAGTTATGTGCATATAGATTTGACAGTCGGGGGTTTATTTCCCAGCTTTGGCGTTTGACGGGGTGGAAGGAGAGGAAACAGACAGTCATCACAATGAACAGAGAACTGCATGTTACGAATTGTTACACAGGTCGTTCCCCCGGTATTCTAACTCTGCTCCGTGCAGTTATTTTACACTGAACACAGAACTGCAACAAAATATCAGAACTTACGGACAGCAGCATTCCTCTGTTCACAGTGACGTAACCTCCGAAACTGATATCCGGCGGACGCAGTTCAATGGTTTTCAAGAAGGCGTCAACCTGAAACGTAACAATGGCTTTACTTTTCTATCTACAAAACCAATACTAACGACAAATGAGATTATTTCGTTTGTTGTAACATACTGCACGCTGTATTCATTGTTGTGTATTAAGATCTGGTATGGTATAAATGTTACCTTGTCCAATGTAGTGACAGGCTATATGTATTTGAAAAGTATTTGTGCTTCGGAGAATTGAAGATCATTTGTTACTGATTTGGTATTTGTAACGTGTTTTTATGAAAGATGTTGTTCCGTACATAATGGAGGTTGTACAGCGCTTAGTCCTTACTGCATTAGACAAAAAGTAATAGTTTTACTTACACACCTGCATCCAATTTTATAAAGTTTGTTTAAAGGTTTTCGACAGTCAATTTGTAATCGTAACTAAAGGCAGATATTTGAAGTAAACCGAAAAATTTCAGTAAATGTCTCCCATACCAAATTTTGTAGAAATCTGTTAATGTTTGAGATGTTTATAAAGAGTCGCCGACGGACAGAAAAATGTGACCTCCACACAAGGCGTCCTCTTTTTTTCGTTAAAAAAAGCCTAATAAATTGTTATTGTAACTTCTTTAAATTTTATACGCTAATATATCCTATTACATTATAGTATATGTGCATGTTACGCTGGATCGTCTTGCTCCTCTCCCAATGTACAATGTTTCGGTAAATGGATTTGATTCCATCATCGTGTATGAACGCTATTAGACAATGGACCGATTGTAAAGTTAATGAGTAGAATTGTCCGATTCTAAACTAACAGTCAGTTGCTTGGATAAGGTGGCTCCGACTGAGTAGGAAACTTCGTGTCTGATGATGGAAAGAGTTTCGGATGTCGAAACATTGTCTCTGAAACAATACGAGATGACAGACTACAGAAAATGATAAAATGTAAAAGGGACATAGTTTTCCCTTTACGCACCGTGAAGGCATATATGATGAGTGGAGGTATAGCTCCACTCATTTCTAACATCGGCAGTAGATGGAGGTGAGTAGTCAGCCTCACGCCCTGCCGCTTTACCTTCGTGTCAAAAGTTCCCGGCACCTAGAGAACATGTTTTTATTGCAAGAATTGTCAGTGGTATGAATAGCGTAGCGTTAAGACAGACGGAACTGTTACTCTTGTGGCTTTAACTCACCTCCTTCTCCACTTTGTTGCCCAAAGGCATTTGTCTGATGTCCAGCAGCCTCCCCTGGAATCTTAGACCCACCTGTAAAACACGGAAAGCTTTTGCCGTCTCAGACCGATAAAGAACCTGACTGACTGACCGACTGGCCCACTGAATGCCGTTAAAGTACTGCATCTAACTTGCTTGTTCAATCACATCCAATAGCGAGGCAGCAAAAGAAATCCTATGGTTTGTGCGCCGACTGCGTTCTAGACTTTTTTGCTCACGCCTACCGCTGTGTCCCCCCACACCTCTCTGTGGCCTACGTTAACTAGCCCAAAGCGTTTTTCACTGACGAGTGCTACCACTGAAACATTCGTTTGAATAGATCACGTCTGAGACCGGCCACACTGGCTGAGACAGTAATGGTTCTAGTTTTACATACCATTCAGAGCGAGGTTTGTGGTTTTTCTCAGTATTCTTAATCTTTATGGAAGCCATCCAGTTGTCTTAATTACAAAATAAACTAAATTTACTCCATCGAACACAACTAAGGTTTATGTTAATGTAAAATGTGCCTTTACATGTGGACTGTATGTTTCGACATGTACTTTAGGCCATCATCTTATAAAGAAAGGTATAATAAAATAGAGTCTAAGGGCTTATAAAGGAGGATTTTTGTATTGACATGCCTGATTATAGCCTATGTACAGGTCGAAACATGTGGCATGACTGTAAAGGCACGTTTTTAATTAAAATAATTATTTTTTTTATGTTTTTGTTGACCGTGCATCCTAATATAATGATAGTCTTTTTTACCAACTTGATGCACAAATTCTTTATTTTAATACATTTATTACATTCCTCTACATGTTTCGAGCACTATTGTGCTGATCTTCAGGTGGACAATTGTATTAACACAGCATTTGGTATCGTCACTCTATTTGGGTGACTGTACCAAATACTGTGTTAATACTCCTACAATTGTTCTTCTGAAGATGAGCACAATAATGCTCGAAACATGTACAGGAATGTAATAAATTAATTAAAATAAAGAATTTGTGCATTAAGTTGGTAAAAAAGACTATCATTAAAATAATCCTGTCTTGTGTTCGACGTAATACGTGCAGTTTATTCAGTATTATAATTTGTTCCACAAATTAAGTTATGATCGCATCCTTTCTAATCCTTTCCAGTTTTTTACTGATCGTCCAGCATCCAGCAGTGTATGAACACAGCTACTGACGATGTTAAATGAACTATTGGCCTGCTGTAAATGTAAATAGAGGTGTGGAGATAAACACGTAACGGCTCGAGAGAGGTGTCGAGGGGGTAATCCATGGTACTTTACTCCGCAGTGGCAGTGTGTTAACATAGGCCAATTCATTTCGAGTCTGTCCGCCAACCTGATGTGTTCTCTTCAAATAACACTTTGTACACAGTGACTGCATCACAACACAGTTATGTCCAACTATGTAACAAACCAACAAATGCACCCTGATAAAACATATTTTATTTATGTACATTTGTTGGTTTGTTACGTAGGTGTAAATGTTCATTTTATGCACGGATTTGGAACACAGAGAGCACCTTAGTGTCCCTTTTGTGTGTTGATAGGGATCATTATTTTATCTGACCAAAGATGTCAGATAAATAAGGACCCTATAGCTTTAAGCAGTTATTGAACACCAAAGATTGTGAAGTGGTGTTCAGATAACTACGCAAATTGCCCTTTAATTTAACCTAAAGGAGGTGACATGAGCACCAGCATGTGGAGACGAGAGCGGAACATGACAAGGAGATACTTCTTTCTTCTTCTGATCATTGCATTTACCACCCAGGTAACTCACTGCAGTTAAAACCCCCGTAACTCCTGCAGTTACGTCCCGGGTGACTAACTGCAATTACCTTCCGAGTAAGTCATCTCCTGGGTAACTCGCTGCAGTTACCACCTAGGTAATTCACTGTAGGTACCACGGGGTGGGGATCGCGGTAGCACAATGGTTAAGGTGCTGTGCTACAAATCGGAAGGTCGCTGGTTCGATCCCAGCTGGTGTCATTGAAATTATTCATTGGCATAATCCTTCCAGCCGCACTATGGCCCTGGGATCGACTCAACCTCTAACAGAAGTGAGTACCAAGAATAATTCCTGGGGGTAAAAGCGGCCGGTGCGTAAGGCTGACAACCTTACCACCATCCTGGGCCATTGTCACGTAATCTGGGAACCTTAACTTCCTGGAACCCTCTGGGTATTTCGGGCCTGTAATGGGACTGATTTACCTTTCACCACCGGGTAATTCACGGCTGTTACGAACGGGTTAACTCACTGCAGTTACGTACCGGTTATCTCACTGCAGGTACCGCCCGATTACTCACTGCAGTTACTTACCGGGTAACGTATTACAGTTACCACCCGGGAAGCTCAATGCAGTTACCCACCGGGTAATTCACTGCAGCAGTAATCCGTGTAGTCAACTGTAGTTGTTTCCCAGGTAACTCAGTATAGTTACCACCCGGCTAACACTGCAGTTACCACCTGGGTAACTCACTGCAGTTACCACCTGGGTAACTCACTGCAGATACCACCTGGGTAAAACACTTGTTACTTCCCAGATGACCCATTGCATTTGCTGTCCGTCTGACTCATCGCTCTTACCTCTTGGGTGACTGAATTGGCACCGTCACAGATGATGTAGAGCTCGGTGCCAGTAATAAGGCTGTCGCCCACCAGGTAGAAGTGGCGCATATGGAAGCCCTTTGTCAGGGTGGATAACAGCCCGTACATGGACACGGTTAGCATGAGGAACAGGTAGAGCACGTAGAAGCCATAAGTGTGGCACGTAGCCACCCCGGTCTGACGTACCACGTGGCTGAACTCTAGCCACAGCGCGTTGTAACGTGCGATTACCTGGCTGGGGCGCGTAGCAGTGTCTACATCCTGCGTAACAAATAGCATCACTGGATGGAGGTGGAACTGGTGTCCGTCACACAGCGACAAAACCTGACCATGTGACTGTTTTATAAACTTTTCGTGGTTCATTCTACGATTCACCTCAATTATAATTCAACATTCAGTTCGTACCGCGCAGTAAACACTTTCCCTCTCTGTTATAAAAACGCATCAGTTAATGCTGTATGAGGAAATAATTGCTGTTTGTTCTGAGATCCACACAAAACACATAAATACAATGTGTGGGCAGAACGTAGAATTTTTTAATGTTTAACTTTGTGGTATATATAGTAACCAGTGGGCTATAAAGGGTGAATAAATATATTCATTTATAGACGTGTTTCTGATACTTACACCATCTAACACCAGCGCTCACGTCACTAACATCCTATTGGTGCAGTTTACCTGCAAAATTTAGCGTCGCCTTTATACATTATTCCAGTTTTAAGATCATTAAAATTTCCCGAAATTCTGTGTATGCCTCCCGGTGCGATAGGATTGTTTGTCCATTTGTGTCCAGCAGTTTAATTTCCTCAGAACCACCAAGTGCATTTTTACATCGGCAAACATGTTGCGGCCCTCATGTCATCAGTGCCTCTCATAGTTTTACCTCCCAATTCCACAAGTTTCTACGTTACGGTTTTATTACTTTTCAACGCATATTACATATTACATGTAGCTCTACAATAAAGCTGACCTAGAGGACATGATACGAGGTAGTTGCCTCCTACCTTCTGAAAGCTGGCGGCCAGGTGCTGAGAACTGCTTCGTAGCAGGTGGCACTGTAAGTACCACATGAGGCCCATTGCGTCACGTAACAATGCCTGGTACCAGTACGATACCAATACCAAATAGCTGTCCAGGTTGTTTTCCAGTACCTGGTACAAGAGTTCCCGTCCACATGTCACCGTGATCAACACGACAACGAGAATCATCGTCTGTCGCTTGAAGTTTATGTCCAGAGCGCGCCCCGTTACAACGCGGTAGTGATACTGGAACACAAGAATGTGGTCGAGTGGCTAGGCTTTCGTATTTTGGAGGTTCTGACATGAGGTTTATCGTCGTTTTCCTCACAATTTCCTTAGAAATGGCAATGGAAATCGTCAAATTAATGCAAAAACGTTTTCTTTCTCTCACTGTCTAATTCATTATTCTTCAACCATCGAAACATTTGACTTTATATAGACTGTTCTGATGATAGTGTCGTTTAAATAAACTAGTAAATAAGTACGTGTAAGTGGGATTGCGGGAATTTAGGTTCTCCCAGCGGTGTTGACGAAGTTTCTAGTCTTCTGGTTTTTTACGCCGTACACACTGATAATATTTATTGACGTTTTGAAGGACCTTACTACCTAAATCTCGAGGGTCGAACCAGAGATGTCCAAACTGCGGTCCGCCAGGTTGTGTTATGCCGTCCGCCGCTACATTTGTAAATTTGTTGTGCACAATAACAAGAACAGCAGTGTACATGTAACGTAATCTTGAGGGGCGTTCGTGTAATCATTGTCGCTGTGGAAAAAACAACGAATATTACATATTCTGTGTGCGTGTTTGTAGCCTTAGGTATCCAGCATGTATTGCGCATGCGCCATATTACCATTTATGGCCCGTCCGTCCCCACCTCAGCTCAGTGGAAACATTGCTCTATTGTAACATTGCTCAGCCGTAGAAACAAGGTTTTGGTGCAAATATCACGCAAAACATTGACTGACATTGAGTGACACTATAGTATTTGGCTAGAGTTTTATGAACTTTAATATTATAGCATGCTAGTTTTTAAGCATATTTTAAAGTATATTTTACTAATGATACCAATTATAACATATCCTTAGCATAAGAATAGTAACCCACTTCACATGTGTACATAAACAACTAATGACAATCCACTTGTAACAGCCCTAGGTCATGGTACCCACTATTGAAACAACAAGATATCTTTCCCCCCACCCAATCCCCAACACCCCCAAAAAACACCCCACACATCTTGTATAGCTGCTCTGTAAGTTAAATCACAACCTGAAGATGGCCCACATATAGGGCCGAAACATGTAGTTGTATACCTACTGTACTACTAGGTGAAATATAGTTGTGTTCGACTGTACGTGTAATACACAAAATTCTTTGTTATTGTCCCGAAAGCATCTTTTCCACTTTGTCTCATAAACAGCACGATTTTGGAAAAAAAAATTATTGAATATAAAATGTTTGTTTTTATTTTATCTACAGCTTCCTTTTGAAACATTTTTCATTCTAAGAAGAATTCAACCACATATTACCATAAATGTACATACGCCTTCGTGTAAAGTATCCGTTATTCTTGTCAGGTGTTAAAGAATCTTGAATTTTATCGACAGATTTTCGCAAAATACTGAAATTTCAATTTTAATGAAAATCTGTCCAGTGGCAGTCGAGTTGTTTCATGCGGACGGACAGATGGACAGACATGACGAAGCTAATAGTTGCTTTCCGCGGTTTTGCGAAAGCGCCTAAAAATGACATAGTAACTTAGACGGTCAAGTTTACCAAATATTGTGGTCTTTACAAATGCGGCCTGCGAACCAGCCCACAATAACGGTTGTCGCCCTTTGCCAAAAAACATTGGGCACCCCCTGGTCTAAGCAGTGCATGACTGCATAGTTTGACGCAAAATATGAAAACAGAGAACTCCTTTATCGTCGGTAAACACTAACCAGTCGACACGAATAACAAATTATTGCAAATAAGTGTGGACCGGTATAGCTCAGTCGGTACAGCGACTCACCACAGGCTGGACGGCCCTGTGGGGGGAAATTTTTCGCTCTGTCCAGACTGGTCCTGGGGCCCACCTGCCTACCTATTAAATGGGTACCGGCTCATTCCCAGAATAAAGCGGCCGGTGCGTGGCCTTAACCACACACTGCATCTAGCGCCAAGGTTAAAGAAAGAGTAGAGCTATACGTCTACTTCTTCACTGTGCATTCATGGCAGGTTATAAGTTGAACTTTACCTTTCCTTTACAGTTCAGTAAGTGAAAAACAGAAATTTAGGAATGATACAAATGAATACAACTTAAGAAGCAAACAACTAAGTAAACTGATCAGTTATTGATGACCTGGAAAGCGGACCAGCTCGCCATATACACTGCTACCTTCCGCGCCTCCCTCCAATTGTTGATAGGCACCACCAGGTCGATGAGATGGTAGGCGAGGTCTTGGTACTGCAAAATTGTGCTGTCGAAGGACTGTGCGCCCATAGCTTCGAAGAAGCCCTTGCTGTAGGCGAACCAGAGGGTTGCGATCAACCCAGCATACACACACACAGACCACAGCATCACTGGGCTGAAGGACGCTCTGCATCCTGAAACTGTCACGTGACATGGAGATAACGTCGACAGTGATGGGTTGATATGTGCAGCATTCACTCTATGTGTGTGTGTGTGTGTGTGTGTGTTTGTGTGCTCATATGCCGATAGAGAGAAGTCTTTTCTGAAGGGCCCACTGCATTAGGATCACTCCTTTCACCCTTTTCCACCTGACGACGAAAACAGACCGAGTTTTCGAAATGTTTCGATACTATAAACCCAAGCAGACAAAAGTCAAAATCACTAATGTAGCGCATTGTACATCGTCGGAATCCTTTTAAAGTCTGCTTATATTCACAGCTTAACCGAGTTACTGTAGTGAGTAGACTACGGTCTGGACGGTCCTGGGTGCGGATCCTGGCAGGAGCAAGAGTTCTTTCTTCTCCAAACGTCCAGACCTGTTCTGGGACCCACCCAGCCTACTTTTCAGTGGGTACCGCTTTTCTTCCGGGGGTGGAGTTACTGTGGCATGAAGTTAACCTTTCACCTTCATGTATTGTTGAGGTGAAGAATGGGCGGAGCATATCTCTACTCCCCCTATTTTCCTTCATGACGTGTACAGGGATAAATTTACTTCTTTTGTATTTATTATTTTTGCGTTTATAAACAAAATACTTAACACCATAATGAATTTGCTCTTAATTTCTTCTTGAATAGAATTTTGATCTGTTATAGTTGTTCCCAGATATCTGAACTGTTCCACCCTTGCAAAGGAACTATTATCAGTCTTTATATTGCGACTTCGTCCTGCATTCTGATCTCGAGACATGACCATGTACTTAATTTTATCAGCATTTACTTCTGGTCCAATCTCCTTACTAGCAACTATTAAAGTTTATGTGTTTTTTGTTACAGCATAAACGCTTCCGCCCAGTGTATTAACATTGTCAGCATAAACCAAAAGTTGATGTGTCCAATCTACTTCAAACCGTCCTGGTTTACCTGAACGCTCCTAATAGCATATTCTAAAGCAAAGTTGAAAATCGACGGCGATAAAGTATCTCCTTGTTTTAAAACATTCTTAATAGGAAACATGTCATACAAATGGTTGTCTACGTGGACTCTGCTATAATTTTCAGTCAGACACATTTTTATTAGCCTTACGAGTTTGATGGGGATACCAAACTCAATGAGAATCTTATGCAAGACCTCCTTCTACTGAATCATAAGGTTTCTTGAAGTCTATAATTAGCTGACGCACTGCTTCAGTTATTCCTATTTTTTCTCAAGTGTTTGACGAATGCAAAATATATGATCAGTAGTTGACCTGCTGCGTCGAAATCCACACTGATGGTTCCCAATAATTTCCTGTGTATATGGAGTCAATCTTTGGATAAAATTTTGTACGTAGTTGATAAAAGTGATATGCCTGTATATTTACTACACTCTGTTTTATCGCCGTTCTGATAAATAGGTACAATGATCGACTCCCTACACTCTTCAGGAAATTCCTCCTTTATCGAAATATAATTAGAAAGTTTATGGATCTCCGAGAAAATTTTTCTACCCTCTGCTTTAAACAGTTTGCTGGGTTTTGATGAAAACCTGGTGATCTGTGTCTTTTTAGCTCTCCAATAACCACCTCAACCTCAAAGACACTCGGCTCAGGCACTAGCTTCGTTACGTAATAAGCATATGAACTGCCATATCAGTTACCAGCAGCAGCCCTGTTGTCGACAGGAAGGGTCCTAATTGGCAGGGCTCCTATAGCCCTCAGGAGCTCCACTACAGGTGCCATGTTGGTGTAGAAAACGTCATGCTGCTCTGGACCAACAGCAGCATCTAGCGGGAGATTCCGCAAACCGAATGGATCCTTCCGTGGTGATTTTGACACATGACGCTTGTTGTTGGTGTTTCGTATCGTCCAGACACTCGTCTTGGCGTCCATGAGGCGACCGAATAGTCGAGGAGAGCGTTTTGTATTGCGTGTGTGTCCAGCTGAAGTCAATAAGATAACTACATTTATAAAGGCTTTAAAAGGACGACAGAAAATGAATTGTATATAAAATGATAAAGTACACTTTCCACGTACATAACAAGGTGTTCCGTAAAGAACTCATAGAAGTGCCTAAATTATTATGTAGTTTTCTAGTTCATAAGATTTTTTGGTCTCAATATTGTTGCTGGTAGAATTATAGTTACTGGTATTATTGTTGTTTAAGTTTTGTGAATAATATATTCCTTCTTCTGGGGTGTGACGCCGTGTCACTTCGTAATCGGTTCCCGACGTTTAGAAGGAACGTGCTGCCTTCATCTTTAGGGATCTAGAATTTCGAGAACAGATTCTTTAACCACCCTGTTTTGAAAATCGTAATACTCACAACTCACTATTTAAATGCAGATTGTGTAGGCGTTGATTTGTCAGATGTACTGTTACATTTCTCATCGTCGCCATATTGTGTAATTTTTATCCATGAATTTTTCTTTTTCGTAAAAGAACTTGTGGGTATGAGAGCTTTGTTATTCTGGGTTATGCAGCGTAGATTGGTAGTTACCGGCGTTTCGGGACAACCTCTCCGTCCCATCTTCAGGGGTCAGGCAGTCGATTAGATATGTTTAAGATTTAGTTCTGTGCAGGATGATAAGCACCTAGTGCCACTGGTTCTTTAGCTGTCGCCGTAAAATAAGCACCTAGTGCCACTGGTTCGTTAGCTTTCGCCGTAAAATAAGCACCTAGTGCCACTGGTTCATTAGCTGTCGCCGTAAAATAAGCACCTAGTGCCACTGGTTCGTTAGCTTTCGCCGTAAAATAAGCACCTAGTGCCACTGGTTC
>Ga0136643_10015556_pt1 | contig 11429 bp, 7 predicted proteins | sample TergutLab28metaG_FD_96883 | JGI IMG/M metagenome (GOLD analysis project Ga0136643, IMG submission 96883) | Labiotermes labralis P1 segment gut microbial communities from Petit-Saut dam, French Guiana - Lab288 P1 (version 3) (version 3) | ecosystem: Host-associated > Arthropoda: Insects >...
CTACACAACACAACAAGTACTCGCTAGCTCCTGAAGATGGACGTATTAACGTCTGAATCATGTTGAGCAATATATAATAAAGCAAGTGTCATCTAGTTGGTCAACCTTTATTCAAAGCTAACCTTGATGTTCGGGTCGTAACATGACGGGAGAGGAGGAGGAGCTTGTTCACCCCTGATAGCTCATTTCTTAATAAAGGTATTTCGTTAAAAACTAGGCCCATAAAATAAGGAGAGAGCAGCTCCGAAATTTGAGATCTAAATGAACTATTTTTTTTTATGTAATAGTGAAAATTGACGAAACTTCTTAAAAAAAGACGTTCAAGGGAACTTCCCACGGTTCTCGGAACGCTGGAGTACACGCCATCCAGATATCTGAAGCGGCTGGAGAGTAGATTTTACCTTTCACCAGTAACAACTGTCATGTTTATTTTAAAAATGTAGGCTGTTATCCGAAATAACGAGTGAGTATTTTAAAATTCTGTATATGCCCAATGGCTTGTCTCGCAAGATCCAGATTTCTCCAAACGGTGTTCATGAAGATTTAAGTCTTCTGGGATATGACGCCGTTTCGTTTTATATATAGGTTCCAACGTTTCGGACGAATGTCTGCCTCCATCTTCAAGGCACTTCAAAATTCTTACCAATCCACACTGCCATATATCCCAGAGGAATTTAATACACATTTAGTGACTGGACATCGTAGGTGTTATTAAATACCGTTCAGCAAACAAAGTGTAGATTGTTTTTGCCAACGCAGTCATTACAGTACTCTGAGCGAAATTCGTACTTTCGGATAACTGACGTTCTTCATACGTGAGTCTGGAGCAGTCCGAGTCTTTTGTGTGTTTACAGTTGCTACTGCTGCCTCACAATAAAACACTCTTCACTTCTAACAAGCTGTTGTGTCTAACAAAAGTCAGATTGTCCCAAACTCAGGGGGTATGTTTGGGGTTGCGTGGCTACCCTCGTTATGGTTCGACCCCCCGTCGCTGGGAAATGACACACGACACCCAGTCTCCCACTCCTATCCATATTCGGGCCACCAGTGATTCTGAAGATTCTTTATCGCGATGTTCTCCTCTGTTACTTGCTTAATGTTCCTGAAATTCAAATTTAGTTCTTAATTCACACAATTATGTTACTGTATTGTATAAATCCGTTATATGTGAGAACGATTATGAAACAGAGAACTGTGATTTTAAAATTTGATTTCTCCGTTGATTTCAGCGTCAAATTATTTTTCAGTATATCTAATGCAACTAAAACACTTATTTCTTCATCTCGTTTCTATTTTGTTGTGTAAGAGCTTCCGACAAGTTTCCATCTTTATAAAAGCTGCTTTGCAGAAAATAGCCGAATCACAACATTTATTGCAGCAATCAAACTTCTATCCGTAAAATAAGAACCAACAGGGCGCACAATTTATTTTCAATTTATTTCAATCATTAAAACCTACACGTTTCGAGCAGGCTTACTGCTCATCATCACGAGGTACTACTCTGTATATACAGCAGCCGGTATATGTCATGGTGAAAATGAAATTGTTTAGCATTACGTAAATATATAAACATAGTCGTTAAAAAGCGTAAATTTTAAAAAATTCCACTTTTCACCATGACATATAACAGTTGCTTCCAACATGACATACACCGATTTCTGTATATACGGAGTAGTACCTCCTGATGATGAGCAGTAAGCCTGCTCCAAACATGTAGAGGTTAATTACTGAAATAAATTGAAGGTAAATAGTGCATCTGTTGGTTCTTATTGTACGGATATATCACGATGCACGGTCAACAAAACTTTAAACGCACTTCTATGTTTATTGTTTTAGAAACTTACTCAACATTTAATTATTTATATTTATAATATCAAATAGCAAAGACCCTTTCATTTCTTCGTGAATTGTAATCCATAATTCAATCTGCACTTGACTCCTCCACCACGTGCAATGCATCAAGTCATGACACTGACTGTGTTGTGTTGCATGGTAATATCGCAGTACCTTCCTGCAAGAACTGTGGTAAATTTGAAAGCATAGCCATTATTACCACCTGAGGGTCATAGTCCGCTCCAGGGATCGTAAGAATACGAGCCAGGGTTGGTAACTACTTTCTGTGTAACATTCAACATGACATCGCCATTAGAACGGCAACATAAGATGAAATGGAGAAATGTTGTCAATAAACAATCAGTTTCGGTGCTGAGGATCTTAGGTTATATCTCTTGCAACTGTGACCCTGCGAATCTGTTATCCATTTTTGTCCATGTTTCAAACCGCGGCCTTCGAAGTCGTATATTTAAAATGTAATATCATAAATTTATAGTGTTAAAATTAAAAATATACTAAGCTCGTTAGCTTAAGCGGTAGTGAATCCGGCATACAGGAGACAGAGTCAATTCGAAAACCTGTCAGAACACGGACTATGCTCACTGATACATATTTCGTCGTTTACTCGCATCTGTCATTCAATTGTCGATATAGAAATTCAGTTAGGTCATCAAAACCTCTTTCACCCTTCCAGTTCAGTATTCATTAATTATCAACCAGACGCCAGTGTGAGCCACTGATATCGCCGTTCGACGAACCATAAAGAGACAAATAAATAATAATAAATAGAGATAACAAAGCAAAAAATGAAATATCAATACACTATTATATCCATTAGAAAAGTCAGAACAAAATTTATGTAAATTTGACAAGGAATTCACTCATCTCACTAGTGGCCAACTTATTACCAAATCCTGACAAGTAAAGACACACTGGCTTTCACAGACACAATATGTTTTTATGTAAGTGAATTCCAGTGCTAATATTCTACATAATGTATTATTTGATAAGTATAATAGCGAAGCACAACAGGGCTGAAGAAAAGAGCGTATGATAGACGGAACAAACGTTATGACACACCTTGTAGTTTGTGAGCGTAAGACACTGTGCTAGCTGACGTGCCTCCAGAGGATAACGCAAAAGGGTCGTAGCATGTCGAGGTTGTGAGCTGATTGTAGTAAAAATTATTGTGTTATGGTTAGATGGTTTTTAAATGATACTGGATTAAGAATGCTTTCCAATATTGAACTTACACAGGACGTTCACTGGACACACGTGTATGATAAATAATAACCTTTACCAACTAGATGGCAATAAAATCTGTATTTAATACAAGAGGCCGTCGGTTAAAATAAACACAATTAAAACACAATTACGTTTGTCCGCATCAGTGCGGATAAGCTGCCAACTTTTGCAGAGGAGACTCAACTCCGAAATCAACATGGAAGTGACTGAAGAAAATATAAGCCCGCCCTTGAATTTGCGACTGCTCTAGTAGGCGTACCAGAGGAACTGTGGATGCTTGACACCGTTCGACAGCCCGCTAAGTGATGCTTTGTGGAGCCACGTGTTTTATTTAACGCTGCAGTTCATCAATTGAGAGCCAGAGGGAGGCCGTGCGTTCCACGATCGAGTGCACCGCGTGTGAACGCAGTTGACTTCCAAATGAACAGCAACTGCTTATAAAAGGACGCCACGCGGTCGTCAATTGTCGCGCTTCCTACGAGATATCATGCACTCCAACAAACAGATTGTCAATAGCATCCCCCCTTACTCTGACAATGCTTAGTGACAAAGTGTCTTCGTTGACAGCCAACACATGCTGGTCGCTGCGCAAGTTCATGTGATACTCGAAAAAAAAATCGTTTAACAGAAATCGTTGTAGCTCTGGATGGTACTACGATGCTGTCAAAGAAACCGAACTCTCTCGCAGGTCTGCCAAGAATTACAGGATTCATTCTTCTTCATGTTTAGAAATATGATTTCGTGTACAAGACAGCAAATTTTGTTGGCGGATTTCACAAGTACCTGTGCTAAATTAATTCCGTAAGTCCCCGAAATACATGAGTTCAAGTACGCGCAGACACAGTGACAGGTTACTTCTTATTTTCACACTTCGAAATCTAAGGCCAATGCAGCCGGATATAGAGTGTTATCATACGCATTGTAAGATGGTAAGTTGTGATGAATTTTCATTACGCGTGTTCGCAAAACTGCGAATCGGGTTTGTCATGTCTGTCTGTCCGTTCGTCCGCATGTAACAATTCGGCTTCCACTTGACGGATTTTCATGAAATTTTATATTTGGGTACTTTTCGAAACCATGTCGTGAAAATTTAAGTTTCATTAAAATCTTACAAGAATAACGAGTACTTTACATGAAGATCTGTGCACATTTATATGAATATCTCGCTCATTTCTACTCATAACGAGAAATGTTTCAAACAAATGTTGTGGAGAAAGTCAAAATACACGTTCTAAAATCAATATTTTCCCCCGAAAATCTTACCTTTTATGAGATAACGTGGAAAAGTAGTGTAGAGGCGGACAAGCTACAGACACACACTCAGCATATGTAATACATTCTGTTTTTCCACGACTACAATGGTTACGCGAACGCGCCTCATTGTTACGTTATAGGTATGTTGTCTGTTACGTTATATTGCGTGTTAACGTCGAAAAGCTCTCTTCTCGTGCAATGTTCTAAATTTTGCGCTATTTTTTTTTCCAGTTTAAAGTATCCTTTGAAACGAACGTAGGGACACGTGTCAAAAATATCTCGTCTTTAAACACTGTTGGCTTTACATGGTTTTCGACTTATAGGGGGACCTCTGGCAAGAATTAACAGTGTATATCGGGGAACTAGCTGCATTTTAAATTTGAAACGTACAGCCACTTTTCTAACTTCCCCATGCATTCCATAGTTCCCGTTCATCTCATGCGACTGGATTTAATTATCTTGTGAAGCACTGGGGTGATATTATCCTTGTTCCTCAAGTTTTCTCTCTTTTCCTAGGATTATGAAATCGTCCGACAGGGATACTGCGCAAATGTCTGCGAGCTGTTTCTCGACACGGTTTATCGCCTATATGAATCGACACTCAAGATAATATTTGGGCACAGCACTAACCGACGACTTGCTACTTATTTCGGAGGGATCGGATGACTCTCTACTACATAACCCAGTTCTTTATCAAACTTCCACGGAAGAACAACTTAAAAGTTCACTCTTAGTTGTTCTCTTGACTTTCGTCTTTGTTTTAGCTAAGAAATTCTTTATGACACACTGTTACTCTCTCTGTCTCTCTCTCTCTCGATATGTTATTTAATTACCATTACTCTGGTTTCTAGTACAAAGGCCTACAGACTAAAGGAACATATTTCAAAATCTGAAATTATTCTGCTCCCTTTCACGCATAATTTTAACCCTTCGACGCGGAGAACATTTAACCCCGTCCTTAGCACAATGCGGGAGCAGTATTAAGGATATTTAAATTTCACTCAAAACTGTTGAAAAATGCCTGCATTTTTATCTCAAATAACTTTTGTATTATTTTCTCTGTGAATGAAACTTGGAATGGTAGTTTCCTATACGCTGCAGATAATATGCATGCAATTTCCATTACCTCGGTAATTTTTCCTTGTAGGCAGGCCTCGAAACACCTATCTACGCACAGAGAAACATCACAATCTTGACAACTGCATAAAGTCTGTCTTATTTTTTATGCTTGCTGCTGCCACACCGTCTTGTTGCTTTATATTTCTCTTCTATTGGAGGTATTCTTCTTGGGAAGTGGCTTTCTGTTAGTTTCTGGATGGTGTTGTCACCATCATGGTGACCTGACCCTTCATACTCCAACAAGCCTCAGCCAAGTATATCCCAAATTTAAATGATCAACACTTCGTCCTAGATTTGCCAATAAATAACTACAGAATTCAGAACCGTGGCTTTCAGCAGTCTTCTGAGCACCTTCATGTAGTAATTATTCATTTTTTTCTCTCTCCACTAGGTACATATGAACAGCTGATTCTTCCTTTCAGCACCACCCATGGGAATGTTTTCTCTTCAGTGCGTACAACCAACAAGCACTGCCCGATCATAAGGCGGTAGAACACGTCACACGTTGTATGCAAGCAACTTACAAATCTCTTACATACAAAATTTTAGCGGGCGGATTTAAGTGCCAAGAGTACTTCGTGCCTGCCAGATGTTTCCTAACTTTGCCTGGACATTTAAATTCCCGAAATTCAGCGTTTTAGAAAGAAACTGTATAAACTGGAGGTCTTACAAAAACACTAATTTTGAAAGACTGAATAAATTTACATGCATACGGATGTGTGATCATTCAGTTTGTATCAGTCCTCATTACACCACATCTTTACATACGGTCTTCTGTTTTTCTACTCCTTCATCCCGTTCTGTGAGAAATTATTTTATTGTGTTCGAAATGTACCAGGAAATACCGACAATGTACGTACACCTGCTCTTGCAATTTGAACCTAACGGGTCATATTTTACGACCTCCTTCCTGTTGCATTGTGAGTCAAGAAAACAACAATTTCGGCTTTCACCAATTTTTGAAGGCTAGCTTCTTAGTGATATTAAGCCAGTTCTCTATCTGCTGTTATTGCCTAATTACGTTAGTCGTATTACAAGTGCCTAAACACACTTCAGAATATTGAGTTTAGCATTGCAAACGACAGGGACATTTTAGAGACCAGGCTGTGGTAGAGTAGGATGGTAAAAGCTGTAACAGATATGAAAGAGGTCGAATCTGACCAAGAAAAATAATCTGACCCCTATAACAATAATCTCTGTATTAGTACGACGCATTTTCTCCAAAAGATCGCAGCACGGCAGATGGCTAAGTAGAATGGAAACTCGTAGAGTTCAGAAAAACTGTTAGCAAAAATTGAGGTTGCATAACAATTGAAGGAAAGGTATCAAGACAAAGGTTTTTACCAGTACTCGAAGACCATTCCAACACCTGCAAAACCACGCAAAGATCAAGATGATATGCCCAAAACCATTCATGTTGTAAGCGAGTGGACACAGCACTGCGTGTTGCGAGTATTACAGTTGCTTCGTATTTAAGGGTTCACTTACAGCGTTTAGCCAGGATGATTATTTAGTCTCTTCGATTCAATAGAGGATAGTAACTTTAATTTTAATAAGCCAAATATGTTGAAAGCGCCAGTAATAACTATTTCTTTGACTGTTAAGATAGAGTAGCAAAGCTCGGGAAAGCCTCTACTGTTTCGCGAGACTGTGAGAGAAAATATTGTGAACTACTCGTTTCAGAGGGGACCGCAGTAGCACAGTGGTTAAGGTGCTGTGCTACAAATCGGAATGTCGCTGGCTCGATCCCAGCTGCTATCAGTGAATCTTTCATTGACATAAAATCCTTCCGATCGCACTATGGCCCTGGAATAAAGGCGGCCGGTGCGTAAGGCTGACAACCTACCGCCATCCTGTACCGTTGTCACGACATCTGGGAGCCTTAACTACCCGGAACCCTCTGAGCCTATCCAGGCCTGTAATGGGACTGCTTTACCTTTTTACTCGTTTACGATAGTGACAGTCACCTGGTGCAATTAAACATATACTGTGATGAACTTTTGCTGGATTCTGAAGGTGAGGTGGGAATACGAGTTTATGGAAGGGCGAATAGAAATATGGTTTACGCCAGGATGAGTCAAAGTCAAAATTTGTCAAATGAGTCAAAGACATTTCCTGGAATGATCACTTGGGGAAAAAATAAAACTTACATATTCAAGAAAAATTTTTCCCAGTACCACTTCGTGTTTAGTCCCCTACAGACCACGTTGGGAGTGAACCCGAACCCCGAGGTGATCTTTAAGCTTAGACGCAACACGGCAGCATCACTACTTTCGATCTGAAATAAATTCTGGCAGAACTTTCCCTGCGATATGGTTTGTCTCAAATATTATTCTATACAATTTGCTGATATACAAGTTATAGAAATACGTTTGTTTATCTTATCTTATAATCTAGGCGTCGGATTTACCGTTTGGAAGGGTTTTAAGTAAGATATTAGTTGAAGGGAAGAGACCGCACTGGAAACTAGAAGTCTATGAGAAGATAATATTAAATTGAAGCTTTAAATGATATAACCTAGAAAGTATTTTTTTCTGAACAGTGACCTGTGGCTGATTCTTGTCAACATGATAATGATTGTTTGGGTTTCGTAAAGAGAGTGATGGGAATATATGACAAGATAGGGGGCTCTGCTCCTTCAAGTTATTATTTAGATCCCAGATGTCGATACTGGCGTGGCAGTAATATTTTCGGTGCTGTAAGTACCCTTCTATTCACTTGAAATTTTTATACCGTTTTCGTGTACATACCCACGCATTTTTTGGCTCCAGGCAGAAAGGGATGGAGAGAAAACACGAGTTCTGTAGCGGTTGTGATGGTCGTGCTGGCGGCGGCGGCGGCGGCGGCAAGAAGCGGCGGTTGATATTGCTATTGTTCTTACGCTTATCCTCATTATTGTTATTATTATTATTATTATTATTAGTAGTAGTAGTAGTAGTGGGTGGTTGTGGTGGTAGTAGTAATAGTAGTAGTAGTAGTGGGTGGTTGTGGTGGTGGTAGTAGTAGTAGTAGTAGTAGTAGTGGTGGTGGTGGTAGTAGTAGTAGCAGTAGTGGTGGTGGTGGTAGTATATCGCACTGTATCACAGAGTATTTGAAATTACACTAAATGCTCGTCAGTATCAACATATGTGTGCTCCTCCCATATTGGCTGTACACTGCAGTTGTGAACTGGGATGTTTAACAAGTACCTACAAAGGGATCTTAAGCTTATTATTATTATTATTATTATCATCATCATCATCATTACTCTGGCAGCGCACGGGATGAGGGACAGAGAAGTTCGGTGTCTCTGCGTCTCGCCTTCACCCTTCGCCTCATTTCCTCCCTGCACCGTCTGCTCCAGCCAGCTCAAAACCTGCTGCTCAATATTAATTTTAATTTAAAGGATAAGGCAATCTGACGTCACACGTCAGCGCCTCCAGACTGGAGATTCTATTACGGATCTACACACTGCAGTTATCTGACCTCCTATTTCATAAAGCCCTATTTTAAGAAACAATTCAGCTACTGACTTTACTGAGACGCGTTTTGATTTTTGGTCCGGTGATTAGTTAAAAGGGAGAAAGAAATCATAAATACGAACAGACTTTTCCCCATGCTCTACATGATCTAAAGTGGAAAGGTGGGCAAGAGTGGTCGATTCCTGAGCAAATATTAAATATTCAAAATTACCTGACGAAGGTATTTAGATGGCCAGCAATGGGTGGTCGTCGCGTTTGTGAGACTGTGTGTACAGTAAAATTTGCAACAGGAACACTTTGCTCAATTAATTTAGGAAGGAGACAAACTCTGCACCAGAGATATAATGTAAATGTAAACAAACTTAATTATAACACAACGGGATTTTACGAATTACAGGCACAGTTCTTCCCTTACGGAACACGGAAGTCTGACACACCCATAAAACAAAGTGAAATCATGCAAATTTGAAATCGTCCATTTTTATACAGACTAATACACGAAGCGACAGAACGTTCGGCGTTAAGACTAAAACGTATTCCTCGAATTTAATCCGCTCCCACTTTCCAAATTACTCAATTTTCTATATTTCCATTAGTTCCACAAATTGCTTAATGAGCTAGTATATTCAGAGGAATTAGCCTGTGAATTGCGTTCACAAAGTAACAACGGTAAAATTAGATGTACTGCGTCTATTTCTAGACGAACCTCCTTAATAGCATACAACATTTCCTCTATTTTACTAAGTGGAATATATATTTTCGTCCAGTGAATTAAGGTACAGTACCATTAACAAGTTGTAACACAAACGCTCCAGTTCCATGTTCGTCCGAAAGCAGAAAGATGACTTGCTGCATTCAGTGACCGAAATGAACGAAATTACGTCTCTCGCGTCACGTTGTAGGTCGATGTGAGGTTCAGGGGAACCCCCACTCGCTATCTGACCAAACCATTCACGCCGCCTTCAGCAAACTGGCAACATCGCGACCCCGAAACCGGAAGTGTCGCCATGGCAACCCCACATCGATTTAGAGGGAGAAAAGCGGAACCCAGAAATTTACAATCTCTGTTCTCTCTCTCTCTCTAACCCTTCTTGATACGAAGTATCACTTTTCTGTTAGTAAGATCAAGAAATGACGACTTTAAGAATTGTATGTCCTAAGCATCAGCATAATGTCGTGCCCTCTGCAATCAACTGCAGTAACCCCTTTACGGTACTCAGTTCTCAGGCCTTCGCAGGGTGCAAATAAACTTTAAAAGTAGAATTTTAGTTTTCCTATTGTTACAACTAATTGACAGCATTAACTTAATATTTGGCGTAAGATAAACAGAATTTTAGTGAGGGACACACAATTTAACGACCTCCCCACCTTCATTTTTCATTTCTCTTAATGTTAAAATCGATTCTTCACTCGCCATACACGTCAAATACGCCAAGCAACCGTGAAAACGGCACAATAGGTTGGTAAAACATGGGTAGGCCTAACACCTGCAGGACAGTTCACAAGCTTTTTCTGTCCTGCCGTTTTCAGCGAAATTAACAAATCGTAGTGTTTTTGTTTTGTTGGTGTGTCTCCACGATATACACCTACGATACACGTTGAACCGTCAGTAGATGGCAGAAAAGGTGTGAGATTTGAGGTCTTCAAGGCTGTGTTTATGAATTGACAGCCTCTGGAAACAACGCCGTGTGGATTAGTAAATAGTCACCGACGTTTCGGAGAGACTTACTGCCTTCAGGTCAACTGCAATAGGGGATTATCAAATGACACAGCGCCATTATTCAGATTCAAATCTTCATGGCAGAACAGTTTTGTTCCTTTACATAGGCATATTCAAGCCCAAATATGTTCACTGCAGAAGCAATCGGTGTTCCTGAATAGTAAATTGTGTTCGCGGCAAAGGATGGGTTAAGTAGCTGGAAGTTTGTTTATTCAGTACAATTCTTTGACACCTCCAAGCGGAATGCACTGTATGTATGTCAAGACCTACAAATAATGGAACAGAATAATAGCATATGGACTTCTATGATGTAGCGCGCAATTGTGGGCAATGGGAACGAGGTTAGTGTTCGCTTAGTGGGCAGGAACCTAATGTGTCTAGCTATATTAAAAATACTACTACTTAATGCAATGTTGCCGATCCTGATGGCCGTGAAATAAAAGGCGAAGGTCTGCAGCCGCTTGACTGCTGGGTTCGAATCCCGCAGACGGCAGGGATGTTCATTTCTTGTGTTTGTTTTATGTTGTGTAGGCAGCGGCCTTAGCAAAGGGTTCATAACTTGTTCAGAGGAAAGCTACCGGATGTGTGCGTCTAACTGCGTGTGATCTAGAAACCTTGAATATGCGGCTTAGGCCCACCTTGGTCTGTTGCGCCACAAAAATAAATTGACACCAGTCAATGTATATAGTCGAATAAGCCCTATCTAATGGTATCACGTATTTCATCTGGGATTAAATATTCTTAAAATTCGACCTCCTGACGGGGGGGGGGGGGGGGGAAAAAATAGTTTTAAATAA
>Ga0136643_10015557_pt1 | contig 11428 bp, 12 predicted proteins | sample TergutLab28metaG_FD_96883 | JGI IMG/M metagenome (GOLD analysis project Ga0136643, IMG submission 96883) | Labiotermes labralis P1 segment gut microbial communities from Petit-Saut dam, French Guiana - Lab288 P1 (version 3) (version 3) | ecosystem: Host-associated > Arthropoda: Insects >...
AATTGGTTGTCATCATAAATAGTCTTAAAGTACTAAAAATTAAGAAAATTTTACTATATGAAATGAAATTTCTTGTACCAAATTACAGCTGCCTCCAGAACCCCTGACTAGGGGGCTACCACCCCCAGATCACCGTTCTCTCTGTCCTCTTTCCTCAACAGAATTTGTTGAACCCCCCCACTAAACAAAATGCCTGGGTACGCCACTGCATGTGGAGTTTGTTTCTCCATCATATACCCCATGCAGGTACCAGTGTGCTGAATTCAGTCTTGCTTCAAGATCAGTTGTAGAATTTGTGAACCAAGACTGTCTTATGTGTATGCAGTTAGCACATGTCTTGTGTGTTTATTGTACTGACTAATATGGAACCCGTGGCTCAAAAACTTATCACATATTTGTAAAATGTCGTGCTTTTAAAGAGCACATCAGGACTGCAGTAAATGTACAGGGGATGGACAAAATAATGAAAATACTGGACAATATAGGAGTAAAACTGTTTTTATTGGCTACACTGAAAGAACATCAGTTGTGAGTATTTTTGTTATTCTTTTGTTTGTGTATGTTGTGTCAGCTTTAAAGGTTGTGTTTAATAACAGTTTATATGAAAGTACTGCAAAATGGGAGACTTGTCAGATTTTCAAAGAGGACAGATTGTTGGTGCACATTTAGCTGGAGCATCTGTAACCAAAACAGCCACTTGGTAGGTGTACCCAGAGCAGCAGTTTCCAAGGTTATGATGGCACACACAAATCATTGGAAGACATCATCAGCTGAGAGGAACAGTGGCCAAAAACCAAAAATGATTGAAAGAGATCGCCATACATTGAGAATTGTGCCTGATAATCATGGAACTACTGTAGCACAGGTGACAGCAGAACTCAATATTCATCTTGAAGATCCTGTTACCACAAAAAAGTCTGACAAGAGCTTCACAAATTCAACATCTTCGGTACAGCTGCAGTTGCTAAACCTTTTGATTACTGCAATCCACACTAAAAGGCAATAAAGATGGTGTGATGACCATAAAACCTGGACATCTGATGACTGGAAACATGTAATGTGGTCAGATGAATCATCCTTCACATTGTTCCCCACACTGGGCTGGGGTTATGTTCGGAGAACGCCCAAGGAAACCTAGAATCCTGAATGCCTGGTTCCAACTATGAAACATGGATGTGGATCTGTGATGATTGATCAGCAATATCTTGCTATTCTGCTGGTCCTATAATTACTCTGAATTGTTGAATTACTGCCAGTGTCAACGTAGACATTTTAGGTAACTAGGTGTATCCATCTTGTCATCAAGATTTTGTGTCCTAACAATGATGTGTTTTTTCAAAATGACAATTTTGCCCATACACACAGCCACAAGTGTTCAATCTTGGTTTGAGGAGCATGAAGGTGCACTGCAGTGTCTTCCCTGGCTAGGACAATCACCACACTTAAATATGTTTGAACCACCGTCGTCAGTTTTAGAGAATAGAATGAGATGCGTATTCCCTCCTCCATCATCTCTCAAGCAACTAGAAGGTGTTCTTCAGTATTGCACTAGAGGCTGTTCAGAATTTATATGAGTCTATTCCAAGAAGAATACAAGCTGTGTTACGGGCAAATGGTGGCTCAACCCCATATTAATGGAAAAATGTGTATCTTTCACAACTGTGTCCATTATTTTGTCCAGCTCCTGTATATAACATATCTTAATGTTATTCATGTCCATGCATTAATATCTCCAACATATTTGATACATAAAATACAGTAACCCACAATCTGCTTATGCTTTGCACATCATACAGAATATACATGAACACATACCACTCCAAGCTACTTTGAACCTTGTACAGCATGCCAATGAAGGTGTACACATGAACATGCTGGAACAATTCTGTATTCAGTTATGCAAACTTCAGAATAAACTCATATCTGAGCAACACACTAGAGATAACAAGCCTTTGTTTGATTTTGTTTGTGACCTTCAAATGAATCACACCACTACATGATGTAATACTCGGTTACTTCTTACTCACCCACTGTGTCTGCTTCAGTACCCTGTTGGCTACCAAACTTATACTTGACATACCCCTGCTATGGTATGTACAAACAGCCATCATATTACACATATATAACGAGTAATCAATACTTGTAATTGTATTTACTGTTGTTGTTATTATTTTGTAATTGTTACTATATTTACTATTTACTGTTACTTAATGTTAATTCCAGAACCATTGTTAGAATCTATAAAACTAAAACCTCCGCATCTCACGGACCAGTTCTGCACTGCTACAAAAGCATTTGGTAATATCTGTAGAAATTTTGTGCACAAATTTTAATGTATTTAATAACCTGTCTGTGTTTTTATATATTCTTTGATGTTCAGTTACTCCCTGAGGATGGTCAAGATAGATCAAAACGTGTTGGAGTTATGACAAACTGGGGGTAAAAAATATAATTTTAACATTGGTGCATTTGTTGATTTTGTTGTGTGAATATTTAGCATATGTTTAATATAGAATACAATAATGACTGCATGTGACTTACCCTCCAGTTAGCAGGAAGGCCATGAGTAGGCTGGTTTCTGTCAGATAAGAAACCCAACAGGAAGTGAATGGTGATATGTTTTCTGATAACATAATATCCCCTTAGAATGAGATTGATAATGTTCTGAGAGATTTGTGTATATGTCGCATTTATTTTGTCAAAACCCAGTCTACATAAAGTGCTGTTATTTAATTAAATTTGTACAACAGATTTTTAACAGAAAAGAAGCCAAACACAGATATTACCTATTTGACTTAATGTGATCCTTATAGTCATTCTGTAATTAGTTCTCAATGTGTCCAGCAGTAGTGGTATATTACACTGAATATTACCATGCTTCTAGACTTGTCCATCATCTAAAATTTAAAAATGAACGTTCTCTGAGAACCAAACCTGGTTGCAACCTCAGTTGTTATGGTGGGGAGACATCTTTAGCTAGTGATTGTGGAGTTTGCAATTGAACTTGATGGTTTGTGCTGGGAAATGCCAACTGTTCTTTGCCTGAGACCAGTAACCAGTGTATTTGTGTTAAGAATACATTGGGCTGAAGGGCAGTTACATTTAGTGTGTGTTAGATCATTCAGTTATTTTGTGTAGCATTCTGTGTGGTTAGAGCTGTGCAAAAATTTGACTTTTGGCTTATTAGAGACAAAACACCCTATATTGCGACAAGGGGAAAGAAGGTCATGCGTTAATAGAGACTTATGTTTTTGACAGGATCTTTATGTTTTCCCATAACTGTCCTTGCTACTGTTAAGCAATTTACAGGCTTTGCAGGCTGACTGTATTATCTTGATTAAAGGATGTTACTTTGTTGAATCTGATAGAAGGATAGATCCTTCTATCAGATTCAAAAAAGTAACAGCCTTTACATTCAATTACTGAACCCGGATTGCCTCACATTCTTCACACAACATGGCTGTGAGGCAAACCACTATACAGTGGAGTAATGTATCTGCTGCGTCATGCTATCACTGTACAGTGTTAGAAATACAGGTGTGTTCAGTTATTAACTACAGCTTGTTCTGTCAGAGCTGAGTGGATGCCTCCCCACTCTTTTACCTGATGATGGTAGTGGATCCAGTTCCAGAAAATGTGTTTTTTGGGACTATGCACCAAGTCCAGACACCTGGTAGCCCTAAACATGGATACTCATTTGTATTTCTATTTAACCTTTATGTACTGACACAACAATCTGCTTTTATTGCTGAGTGGCCTAGCATGCAGTACCTGTCTGTGTGTATTTTTTCAATAGTTCACTGCAGGAACAACATAGCAAAATAAACCATTTTGTTGTATATTTATTTGTTGAGATGTTTTGTGATTCTGAAGATGTGCCATCTCCTGATATGTCACATGTTCAGTTTTGTGTGCTGTTGTGTGAAATACCCACCCACATTCCTTGCACTATGCTTGAAACTTTTCTTTTTTTATTTTTCATACAGAAGGTACACAACAGAGTATCAACATTTCTCAGTCTATGTTTACTTTCAGGGTTTATTATCTCTCTTATTTATTATGACATAAATATTAAATACACTTTTCAGCAGTTTAAAAAACAGTGTCATGTGAGTACTGCACTCTACTGGGTTATAACGCAATGAGTCGTGGCAATTTCTTGTCAACATTTTGGGAAAGCCTGTGGGTCGCATCTTAAAGGGTCAAGCATCCAAACAGAAAGCCGGTCACCCTAGCTTGGGGTTTATACAAGGAAGATTGTTGGGACTTAGTTCTCAGCAGCATGGTGCCAGCTAACAGTGGTGATGCAAGAGGTTGGGGGAAGGGAGGAAGTGTAGTCAGCGCTGCTTTGAAGGGAAACGTTCTGGAAGGGAAAAATTCTTACTGGTGCGGTAGTGAGACATGGGAAAACATCTACATAAGCAAAGTGGCAGAAGGTAAAAAGGAAGGGTAGAGCAATATGTGATTATTAAATAAATCAGTACAGAAAGAGGAACAACAGGAGGGGGAAAAGCTGTAGCTTAGCACCACATGTAAAAATACCACATGCAGGGTCAGGAGACTAAAGGAACACAATGAGGAACAAAGGACAGGGAAGATAAAAGTGAAAGAAACAAAAGAAGAGGTAGAAGAACTTGGCAAATAATTAAAGGAAATGGGAGAAGGGGAGAAACAAATCAAAATGGAATAGATGGAGAGGGGTAAACAAGAATCACAATCAAGGAAAGGTGAGGAAAGCTGTACGAGTCTAGGAGGACAGAATTTCCAGCAGGGGACCTACCTCAGAGCGGTGTTAAGAATGTACCCGCCATTACAGCGTGGGGAAGGAGTATAGAGATTGGAACCCTTGAAGGGCTGTAAGCTAGTCACAGCTACTGAGGGGGCCGTCTACTCACTCTAAGGAGGCGAAAGAGAGGTTTCCGTGACCCGCTCAAAGTCAGGCCTTCTTCCCTGTTCATACTGGTAGTGTGGGGCTCGAACACCACAGCCTCCTTGATAAGTCGATCTATATAGCCGGGTACGGTACAGAGGATCCAGGTGTCTTGGGAATTTAAGGACGTGGTTATGGTTGAACCAAAGTTCTGCCACTGCCGATTTGTCTGGCTGTCCAAGCCGTATGTGTCGGTTGTGATGTTTTTTATTCTGGTCACTATGGATCAACCATTCTGTCTGATGTACACCTGACCACAATCGCAGGGTAAGCTGTAAACCACCTGAGTCTTCAGTTCCACGTTGTCCTTTACCGGACTAAGGAGAATGGAGATCTGCCTTGGCGGCAGGTCAACACATTTAATGCTATGTTTGGCCAATATTCTGCTGAGCCAGCTGTATGACGTCTGGTCATACGGAAATAAAGCGATAGAGGTGGGCTTCTCTTTCGGCTGTACTCTACACCAGTGTTTCTCAACAGCCGGGCCGCGAGAGTTTCTCCTGGATTTTGTCATTTTAGTTTTCAAAGCAATTTTCATGAGTAAATGTTTTAAAGTGGAAATATTGTGAGGAGAAAAATATTCGTGAATGTGTCGAAAAATACAGACCCAGATGTTGGCCTGAGGAAACTACAATATGCTACAAGATTTCATTAATCCAGTGATTGATAACTAATTTAAATGTAGTTTTATATTTGTCAAACTGCCACACCATATAAATAAGTGCACTAATACTCTTTATGATTATGCCATAATTAGTTATTAATACTTATGTTAGTTTAATGTATGAACTTAAAAAATGGAAAGGTATTTACGAGCAAATTTGTTGGGACCGGGCCCTCGTCTTATAAAAAAAGAAATTACCGGGCCGCGGCCTCACAAAGGTTGAGAAACACTGCCCTACACGACTACATTGTAGTTAAAAAACGGATTCATAGATGGCGCGGTGGGATCCAGGTACATTTCGAGCTGCTAACGGCACTACGGAATCGTAGTTACGGTACGGTTGCATAGATTGCACTGAACGGACATACCTTTCAATATGGCAACGGTCGGACGGGTTGACGTTTATATCAGTGTTCGATTTACGTAATTTTTGTTTCGTAGTTTTAAAATGAGTGGCGAGAAAATGAGAAATGCCTAGTTTTACGTGTGAAATATCCTAGTGCAGTTGATATTTAGGTGACACCAGTTACCTTTCGTTGCACAATCGATGAAAGTCTGCAAGCAAGTGTTCGCCAAAACGGTTTGTTACAATATTCAGGTGATGTTTCATTGCGGTACCGATTTGCAGTAATGAATTCGGAAACGAGTGATATACCTTGAAGCGTCACACTTTGTATCCAGGATTATGGAGGACGGTTGGCATTTTGTTCAGCTATACGTGGGATTTTTGTTTCTCACGTTATGCGGAGGATATCCCATTGATTTCGATTCAGCTGGTGAGTCATACTTTAAAGTTACGTAGTTTATGGCATATGAGTTTACTGAGATAGTGTCGTAGCAGGCGCAAATTATGCAACCGTCAACCTTAAGCTTTCTTTGTTGCACCTAGTACAATCATGTGTTGTAGAATGTCACAATCCACCAAGTTTGACTGCACAGGTTGGCTGAATTATACTGTGTTTTAATTCATGTGTTTTTCGGTTTGAGTTCTATCAACATTCTTGATGGAAGGCATCATGATGTGGTAGGAATATACTATAACATTAGTTATTATATGTCAGCACAACTATAGTTGTGCTGACGTATATAATTAATGTTTTACTATCAACATTCCTCGAATCTCACGATGTTTTTTTTAGGTAACCGGAAATTTATATGGAATTGGAATTTCCTTTGAGCAGGGCAAGTTCCATTAAGTTTGTTCTTCTTGCCCGAAATAAAACCGTAATTTGGTGAAAAGTTAACGTTGGGTAAGTTAGAATTATAAGTAAATTTCAGCCAGTGACAGGTATACATGAGCACCTTAATGTGAAATGTGTCAAAATTCCATAAGGTTCTGAGAAGAATTAGGTATGCACAGTATTTGTTTCTTTTTCTTGACAGGGGGTAACAAGTCATTAAAACTTTAGGAACCGAACATAAAGTGGTTAGAAATTTCAACACTAAGCATTACCCAGCAAGTGGGCACATTCTAATATTGATGGTGAATTGTTAGATGCTGTTTAATTGCAGCAACATGCTTGGGAGTAAATTCACCTGGAGGCAGATTTTGTTGTTGCCATAGATGGTGTTGTAGGGTATTAATGGGTTGTTGATTTGGTATTAGATAATGACCAAAACAACGAGTACATACATTTTATGTCATACTCTTTGCTGTTACTTTCCTTTCTGCCCTTGTCTCATTGTGGGAGGGTGCAGTATATGATGTCTGGCCAGAGAAGTGACTTGATGACCATGATGGATTAATGTGCAGCAATACTTATTTGACGTTATACGGAGAGCAGTGAAATGGAATAGTGAGATGTGGGTACATGTTCATACAAAACAGAAGTAATGACATACAATGGTAACTTGATGTTGAGAATGCAAATGGGGGGATTATTGCATGTAGCAAGAAGCAGAATGACTGTGCATTTAGGATGGATGAAGACAGTAGGCAATGTCACTGTGGAATTATAAACCAGCAGGCAAAAGTGAGACTAAAACACTGGAAAGAAAGTTTTTAGTTTAGGTAAGTTGTTGTGTCTGTAAATAGAAGAAGTTCAAGTGTTGAGGTTTTTACAGTGGTTTTAGCTGATGATTCTGAATCTGGTGTATGGTGCTGCATTGTGGGGTAATTGAATCCCAAACTTTGTCTTAAAGAGTTGGTACATCTTAGAAAATATTGAATTCAGAAGGTGAATGCAGATGAAACACTGGGATCAGAGTGCGCTGTGGCATAGTGTTTTATCCTAGGAGAATGCAATCCTAAGATAAGAGATCCTGAACCCATAAATGTGCATTTTTTACAATATTTATATATCGGCTCCATCAATATTAAAAGCTCTGCATTTTGCCCTTGCAGAGTGTGTGTGTGTGTTCGGTATGATTCTCACAATAAACAATAATTATTTTCCCATGCAGCAATAACTACTTGGTCTTTATAATGCAGGCACAGTGCATTAATTGTGGGGTAGGAATTGAATCTCAAAATTTGGTTCAGGCAGATTTTATGCTTCAGAGGTTAAAATCAAGAAGAGTATGTGTTAGTCATGTTGCTCAAGATTATAGCTGTGTGGGGTGTGATCCCTTGTGATTTGGTAGATAGGTGTCCTTGTTTGGGGGGAACTCATCCAACAAACTGCGTGGTGTCATGTGCCAGACGTGTGTGTCATGGCTGAAGTAAAAAATGTTATCTTGAATGTTTGTCTCTGTATGAAGGCATTTACTATTACATTGTTATAAAGATTTGTTTCGCTTGGTCTGTTACTACTAAAGGTGCAGCGGAAAAAGAAACTAGTGAAAGGAAAATGGTGGTGAAATGTGGCAGCATTTCAAAAGTGTAGTTCCTGTCAGGAATGTAGTTCATATCTTGCTTCATGCTCCAAGACTTCACAGAGAATAGACCAGAATTTATTTCATTCCATAGATTCTTTTTTTGTGGCTAAGCTAAAAGATGTAGAACACGTCATACTAGAAGGGCAGAACTCATTTCACACATAAGCTGAAGTAACCGCATGACACCGTTATAAATTAAAGGTACCGATGTGTGGTCTAGTGTCACACAGTGTGTAATGTGGCACACATACAACTATGAATGTTATTTCATACACAAAGCTCCAGTATCAGTGCTGAACATGTGTATAACTGCATAATTCTAAAAACTGCTTGCAAACATCATTAATAGAATGTATGCGTAGTGTGGAGATATTATGCTATTTAATGTTTTATATGAAGATTGCAAATGAGAACAGTTACACAAAGTGTGTTGGTAGTTTTCGGTTGATGATAACAATAAACAATAATATTCTTCCAAAGCAGCATTAATAAGTGGTCTTTGCAGTGGAGACAAAGAGTTTTATTTGAAGTGGGGACTGAAATTTTTGTATATTATTTTAATGACTTTCAGAGTTAGAAGGGACCATGCCATGGCTCAGGCAGTTATTTGCAGGTCACTTCCTCAGAGATCTGGATTCAATACCAGGCTGGTCAACCTGAGATTTGTGGCGGACAGAGTGGCACTGGCACAGGTTTTTTTTTTTGCCTCCACATATGCCAATTTTCTCTTGCCAGAATCATTTCACCAATGCTCCATACTCGTCGTTATATACATGCTGCTTCTACCAGAAAAACAAATGGGTAAAGCCTGGGGGAACCCTCCAAAAAGCAGAAAAAATTGGGCATTGGGTATAAAAGTACTTTCACTTTTTTTTTGTATGTAAAAGGGTTAGAAAAAAACACGAAATTCCGTTCATCTTAACTGTCAAACCCCTGATGTATTTTAGTAATTGTCATGAATTACTTGGTGTATTAGTTTCTGAATGGCTCTTCATATAGCTGCTTCCATATAGAGCACAACATACACACATATTTTGTGTAATATTACTGTATGTCATGTGCAACATTTGTTTTGTCATTACTTGCATTGGACAAAATGAAATGTGATCATACAGCACCAGGCTAAGCTTTGAAATAATGGATTTGTCAGTGGGATATATTATTTTTATGGTGTACTTGTATTTAATGTCACTGCCAGTTGTCGTATGTGGTGGGACGGTTGTAAATAATTAACTGTGAGAGGTTGTGCAACGAAGTAGCTGTGATCTGTTGTAAAGTCATTTATTCTGTGCATTTTTCAACAGTACTTTTTATATTAGTATGAACTAAATGCATGTAAAATATGTGATACATTATACTCCATCATGTTTTGGCATAACCAAACCACCATCAGGGAATACTTGCCAGGTTTAAAACCAGTAGCTGTAAAATTCATTACATCTATGAACTTCACAACCATCAGTACATAAGTGGCACTGAAACCATTTTGTATGTAGATGAAACACACACACACACACACACACATACATACAACACACAATCTCACTTATTCATAATGTGGCAAGCTTGCCCCCCTTGCCCTCCAAACAAGACCTCAGGGCAACAGTGGATGATTATGAAGAAAATATTTTTGAGTGTCAGTGATGGTACGCGTGCCATACGTTGGTAAGGTTTGGTCTAGTGCAGCTCTGTTCATTCTTTTATGTGGTGCAGGCAACTTTGGCAAAATGTGGCCTGCATGCAGGGCAACATAAAGTTCAGTACAGAGAATGAAGAACATGTATATGGGTAGTTACACCTGAGAGTTATTTCTGTACATCATGTGCAGTAAAATATGCTGCTAATAATGTGAAACATTTACAAAATAAATCCAGTTCATGGCATAGGCTAAGGTGTCATTGTCTCTATCAAATTTTTACAAAATTAATTATTAACATAATGTGTGTCTGTGTATATAAACAGTGCATAAGTTCTCAAAATTGCTTCGGTGTTCTGTCTCAGCTCTTGCCAGGCAAGCAGTGTGTCAGCTGACAATATAGCACTCTGTCGCGGGCAACACTTTAACCGCAAGCTACGGGTTGAGCAGGCCCTGTGTAGTGCATAACCGCCCAAACATGTAATTCAAGTACAATTTGAATGAATGCAACTGAACCAATTGTAGTGAGTAATCTTATTGAATGAGTGAGACCAATTGCTGCTGTCAAGCTTAAGTTGGCCTTGGTCTGTACTCCCAGTTACAAGTCATTGAGTTAGTTTAGACGTTTGAAGCACAATGGATACTATATTTATCTCGTGTTCTGATATTCAGCAACTGCATTTTGTTCACATCAGTTCTACCCCCTAAACATTTATGGGTTGGTGTTTATAATTGAGACAGTATGTTTTATATGAGATAAGCACTTCATTTTGAAATATCATTTATAGCAGGATTACATCAACAAACTCCACGTCATTTTACATGGCAACCTTCAGTGAGGGGCTCACAGAACTTACAGTCCTCCTACCTCAGGTCACATGATTACAGCTGCTGCGTAAGAAGAAGAATGCTGGCGCCTCCACCTCTCTGACTGCAGAGACGCATGACGTCGCGCACTTTTCACTTGTGACATCAGCCTAGGCTCGCTAACATTACATGCGCATGAAACTGGAGACTTTGTGGAACTAATTCCGTTATACGTGAGAATTAGGTTTCAGTGTGTTAATCCTCGACTCTGTGAGAGATAATGTTTTATCATATCTGAGGTCATATGCCGTGGAGATCCTCGAATATTTCAACCTTATAAAGACATTTTCAGCCACATTTTACTTGCCTGATTTCTGTCTTTTTTATTTGGGTGCGTCCAGTCTGCTCCTGAACTCCCGTCTTGCCTTCAGCGATTGCTCCAGGCGGTGAGTGTCAAGGTTATGATCTAGTATATGACGCCAAATAGTTTGGTGGATGGGAACTGTGGCTTCGAAAGAACAACCTGCCTGCACCTTCTGTACTGGAAGTTTGCCTGGCCCCCCCCCCCCCCCCC
>Ga0136643_10015558_pt1 | contig 11428 bp, 8 predicted proteins | sample TergutLab28metaG_FD_96883 | JGI IMG/M metagenome (GOLD analysis project Ga0136643, IMG submission 96883) | Labiotermes labralis P1 segment gut microbial communities from Petit-Saut dam, French Guiana - Lab288 P1 (version 3) (version 3) | ecosystem: Host-associated > Arthropoda: Insects >...
ATTTGTGTGTTTATATATGTTTGTGTGTGTGTGTGTGTGTGTGTGTGTGTGTGTATATATATATATATATATATATATATATATAATGAGACTCTCTGTATATACAGTGAAACTATTGAAAGAATGACACAATTTGCATATCTGGGGAGCATTATCGATAAAAACAGGTGGTAGGGGGCTGATATCACGGTCCTATAGAAAAGCCCAGATAGCATTCAGCGCATTAAACAAGATCTGGCACTCAACGGCATATTCAACGCAAACCAAACTTTGCATCTTCAATACAAACGTGAAAGCAGTCCTGCTCTACGGTTGTGAGACCTGGAGAAATTCAAAATGCATAACAGCCAAGCTGCAAGTCCTAAGTGCAAAGATGTTCCGCAAAAGTTCATCGCAGTTCCATTCTTGCAATAAAAGGCTTACCTACAAGTTCCACCCAGACTGTACTTGCTGATATCTCACCTTGTTCCAAGTAAAACAAATCCAAGACTCACATAAAGATTTCCAAATATCAGTCAAGACTTTTCCTCTCACATATACACATTTTGAAGAATGGATGTCTCCACAGCCAATTCTCAAAACATTATCTTTTGATTTCTCTGTTCAGATTCATTTCTGAACTGACAATAACACCAATAAATTCTTTACACTATATCATGGGTACATCAGTCCATGCTTCCAGCTTCTTTCATATTCTGCTACAATATTTACAAACTACTTTATTCTCATTATTACTATTATTATTATTATTAATTACTTCATGCTTTGGTATTGGCTCCTGAACATCTCTTTGGAGTAACAGGATCGTAATCAAGAACTTCCCAACAGAAAATATTCTAAGGCAAATGGAAGGTTTCTTAACCACTTGGAAGTCATTCAAAACAAGTGTTGATTACTTCTAGATTTTCTTTTGCGTAATGATTATTTTTGTCAAGAACCAGTGCTTGCAAATAGGCTGAGAAAAAACATAATTAAAAATTGTAATAACGACTGCTTACATACCAAAGACTTGAGATCCTTTGCCATGGGTGACTGGTTACTTCCAGAATCTTGGGTTGAATGTCATACACCATACAATCACCATCAGCTTTTACACAATCATTTCCACAGATACAGTCTTAATTTGCATATCCACCACATTCACCATCAGTTATATTTGTACTATGTTCTGGGACACAATAATCCACATTGGTAGTAGTATATTACCTAAGAGTTCTTTTTTCCCACAATTCCATTTTACAGCCTTGTATTGTCAAGTGGTTGGTCTTGTGTTTAGCTGTACACATACCAAGGAAAATATTCAGAAGGCAGTGATTCTACTACATGGAGTTCACTCCACAACCACCAGATGGCAAGAAAGAACTTCCACATGAATACAGACCAACCGGAAATGAAATGAAATGAACATCTCATGTTTCATTTGCAACAATTTTTCAAACAACACAACAGTACATAACAACCGAAACTTACAGCATATGTTGGCAACATTATTTATGGAATTTCTCAATCATATTAATGCAAGAGAGTAACAACTTTGATCATTAAACAACAGTTATGGGGCCATCTGAAAACATGCTACAGCCATATACATGTAGAAAAGATGTAACTAGTATTTATGTCCACTTTACCTATATATGTGGAATTTATAAACAACTTTTCATCAGTCATGTACTATTCTACCACCATTACCACAGTTGAAGTTACTTAAAATACATATATATGCAAATACATCAGCTGCAGTTCAATTAAACCAAAAATGCAAACATCTTTCCAGAGTATATTTTCAAAACCTCTGAACCTTCCAGGACACCACCCACCCAGCAAAGCAGACAGAACCACTTCCAAAGTAGGAGGATAATGCCTGGCAGAGAGGAAACATTACCAAACATAAACTCAAACCACGATCAACATCTGAATGAATCAGGGCTACATCTGTATGCTCTTTGGACCAGGGGAGTCCAATGTCTTATCCCTAACTATGTCACTCTCTCCCAATACAGCTTAACCTTTTGCACTCATTTGTGAATAATGTCCAACTTTACATATTTCAATTTTTGTACTATTTATTGCATCAATTATTCATAAAACAACACACTTCACCCATGAAGACAATAAAGAAAACCAACAAGGAATATATTGTGCGTACAACAAATCAGAACATAATTTTAATCAATATAAATGGATAACAAATCATACGATATAAAGTAAAATCTCTATGCAACAAAATATACATGTCAGATCAAGGCAGTCTACACTCAAATACTCCAGTAAGCAATGTGGTCTCATGTCATGAAACAGATACATGGAATATTTATATTTATAAAGATTCATTTTTACATTTTTATACCAATCACTTTAGCCTGAAGATGATCAAACAAAGTCAAACTGTGTTTCTAAGGTAAAGGACAAGTTATTCTAGTAGCAATATAAGTTGCACTAATGATGTTAAAGTACTGTTTATTCATAGATTTCCCCACTTTGCCATTTGTCAGACAGATTCCAAAATAATTTGTCTTCAAATACAGAGCAGATTTTTGTAAATATGTATTTTTGTTACCTAGTGGCTGAATGTACATATTATGCTTTTAGCTTTGGGAGCTTAAATTCAGAAAGCTGCTTTTCTACTAAAATACACACCTTCCTCAACCTCTGCACATTGTTCTGAAGGACAAAAAAAAAAAAATAAATTGAGCTGGCTGGCATGCAATAGACATATGTGAGTGCAAAGGGTTAAATGAATGTCACATATAAAATAGGTAATTTGCACCAAACAAAAAGACAGGAAAGTGAAAAGTACCAGCACAAAGGAATGTCATTCATGAGGTGTTGTTCTCCCTGCTGCATCTCCATGCCCTAGACCAGATATCTGTCTTTACCAAGTGTGCTGGCTCAGTATTAAATGCAAATAAAAATAATTTCCCCTGCACACCACAAGGATTGTCACAGAACTTTTGGTAACGTTTTTAAAAAAAACCTAACAAATACTGGTAACATTGACACAATCAAAATTTAATACAAATGCATTATTTGTATCTTACAGTACCTCAGGAGTCCTGTAGATTTATTTTCTCACAACGTTCTTCCGTATCCTAATTTTCTTGGTCATGGAACTCAAAAGTGTTTTTCTTGACATATGGGGCTCACTAGTAAGAGAACTAAAAATTTGTAGATTATGGCAATGAGTAGGATGATCAGCAAATATGAACCAATATGAAACAACCATTCTTTGGGCAGAATTTGGAACTGACACCCCAACTCTTGTGTGTTTTCTAGCTCAGTACAGTTCAAGCTGTGTAATCACTTTGATTGGTGGTTAGGTAATAAGATAATGCAGACATAAATAACAACCTAAGAAATGCACATTACTATATGGAATTAAAGGAAAAAACACTGTACCCTTAAAGAGAAACCGTATGGGCCACAACACTTGTTATGATATCCACCTGAAAGAGAAATCTGCAGCTTTCACAAGAGTATACACATTAGCAGCAGAGTATTTACTATTCCATATAACATGGAAGTGTTTCATTATCGCTAACTACGGACATCACGATATCCAAAAATACCAATGAAATTTACATTCAAAGGACAGAGAATTTAGATGACCAAGTGCTTCCTAAGCAGTGACAGAGTACACAGGCCACTGTAGTAATAAAGGAATCAGAAAACCAGTCCACACATACTTCATCCCTCTGGACAGAGACCAACAAGAAAATAAATTAAGCATATGTATATATATATGTACACCAACATACAATTTTCACAATCATACCTACAGAGACAAAGACTTAACATCTCCTTGGCCACCATCACTGATGAATTTCTACAATTCTATTGGGAAGCACCAATTTTAATAATTTCAATAATTATATCAATTTCAATAATTTGTAATTTATATTATTGTTATAACTATAACAATTGTGAACCTCTTAAATGAATGGTATTGTATTGTAATTTTACTTTGATAATCAATACAGAAAAAGTTCAGGAAAGATAACTTCAGATGCTCGTGGATTATTATTTGGACGCAACAAATCATTATCTTGTTTCGTTCCTGGAGTGGGAGTTGCTGGAGGACGAATCCCATCCGACAGGCCACCTGCCAGCTTGCTGAAAATCTCATTCAGTTTGTTCTGGAGTATGTCATTCTGAAAAGATGCAGAAACAGAACATACTACATGACAAACATTCTAAATAATTTCAATACTAAACACCTGTGCAATGCAGCATATTACAAACTGTCAAGATGAGAGACACAGACAAAACAAGAACCCATTAGTTCAGTGTCCAACGGAAAATGACAAACGTATGTACAAATTATTAAATGCACAACTGACTACCTTGTGTTAAAATGTGACATGACTCACATTAGCGTGTGTGCGATCCACCAGATCACGGAAGGCTGCCGTGCGGAAGGTCTCGCTCAGATGCAACCTCTTCTCTTCTTCTGCTTCCTTAGCTTTATCTAATGGTTCTGACAAAATCCTCTTCATAGATTCAAAAGTCAGATCTTCTTCTGGGTATTTCTAAACAAAGACATTGCCATATTTCTGGTATAATTATTAAAACTGGAGCTGAACAACTAACACAGTACAGTCTTCCTTAGCTAGCCAAGAGGTACAGTAGTAACCAGATTTGCATCATTTGTTTCAAAAGTCTGGTCATTCCAAAGACATGCCCAAAACTCTCTTTTGGGCCGTTGAAATTTTGATTTACATCATCCACTGTCAAACGAATTCCTGAATCCCCACCTCTGTGCCCAACAGCACACAAGTATGTTCGTCCAGATTTCAGGGTCCTGCTGTGGGGCAGTTGACGTCTTTGCTCTTCTGAGATGTTGTGCAGCACTGAGTCCAAGAAGAGTTATTCTTGGACTACTTGACCCATGAAGATGGGAGTGACACACTACCCCAAAAGTAGGTAGCAAACTACCAACCTACATCATGCAACATCCTAGATGAGAAAAGACCTCAAGTCTGTTCATCCGTCATGTTTCGTGTCAAGGAAATTTGCAAGATAAAACTTCACAGTGTCAGTTTCATCAAATTCAAATGCATTATTCTAAGCAACCACACATTACACAATTATGATATCAGGCACAGATGTAGTTGAGGATACTCTGCATTCCTTCCCTGCATACTTTTTTTAAATGATTAAAAATTTACAAACATGGGCAAAGAGTGGAACAACAGACTTTAAACTTGAAATAACAATTTTAAACTGCTATGATTTTCTGTAAACACTGTGTGATCCCATAATGTATGTACACACTGAATGTACCTCTATATAGTAAATAATGGCATGAAGACAGTTTGGTAAAACCGAAATACGTAGCCAAAACTATGTATTATTGACTATATATTAATGAATTAACAACATTATTGAAAGAGTGGAACAGGTACATATTAAGCACCTGCCTGTGACAGACAAAAATGAAAGTTAGGAAATACAAGTAAAAAAAAAAGGTAAAGTGCACCCTTGTACAGGCACTGAGGCTCTGTACAGGCCGTATGGTCCATAGGGGGAGTAGAGGTATAGCTCTACTCTTTCTTGACCACTGCACTAGAAGGGAGTGAGGGGTCAGCATCATGCCCCAGCAGCTCTTTACCCCTGGGAAAGACCCGGTACCCATTGTAGGGGAATCTGGGTGAGCCCCAGGGCCGGTCTGGACAGGCGCAGAAAATCTCGCCCCCACCAGGATTCGATCCCCGGACTGTCCAGCCTGTAGCCAGTTGCTATACCAACTGAGCTATCCCGGCCCATGGAAATACAAGTAGAGCACAATAATTCAGGAGCGTTCACTCAATTATTGCCACAAGATTTTTAATTTTTAAATTCAGACATCCAAAAATCTCTTACATACAACAGATGTGACAGATCAGCAAACATGTCCTGTACAATTTTCTTCAAAAGCAGTCCCACCAGCTCTCACATTATGAGATTACACAGCATGGTAAGTCCTGTTCAACTAAATTGCACTCAAAATTTTAAGACTTCCCCAGAAAGTGCACTGTGAACATAACGTATGTTTAATTCTTCTCTTCAAATTTTTTTCAAAACATTCCTGTTCAAAGAAGTATTTAGTGACTTACATGCATGATGTGTGCTTCAATGTGTGCAGGTCATCAAGTAAAATGTCCACTATTGTTATTGGATTTTAATTAAACTGCTAAACATTAACCAACCCAAACATATATATCCCCCATCAAACTCCATTCACCTCTTCTTGAGCTGTTACAAATGGCCACACAGACAGACACGGCAAAGCTAAGGGGTGTATTTTTGTAAATTTATCATACATGTGCCAAAAACTACCGAGACAGATACACATTCCTCCATGTTCAAAGGTTCAAGCCACATCACCATGGTTGCATTTTGTCACAAACATGTCTGACAATCTCACTTGGCCATCAGATTCTCCTACAGAAGAGAACTTAAAAAAAATTCAATACATTACAGACACAGACACTGAGGGGAGGTGAGTGCTGAAGTTCTGGGTACAAGGTCACAAACAGACTCCAGGTTCCAAGAAGCTATAACCTATATAAACATTTTAAAATGATGCTCATTAAGACAGTTTTATGCACACATACCTTCTGCACTCCGGGTGACGATGAGGCACTGTCCACTTCCACCTGAAAGGAATTCAGATCTCCTGCACTGGCCTGCAAGTTGGAGTCAACCCAGGAGTGCCTATGGACCATGCTCAGGCCGGGCGGCCCACCAGACCCATACGGCGTCACATGCTGAAGCCTCGCCGCATCCAAGCCTGCTCTTTTCAGGCTCTCTGTAATGGCCACTTGATCTACCAATATGTCTGGACCAAGTTGTGTTGGTGTGAGACATACCTCTGAGTCATAATGAGCAAGCAACTCTGGTAGCAAGTGGTTTGCTCCGGCATTCCGCCGAGCTTCAATTACCTGCCACATCGGAAAAATCACTTACTTAAAATGAATTCTTTTGACTACAGAATAACCAGGTGCATATCTCACAAATCAGAAGCAGAATTCACAATGCAAAATTTCTGCAACTATGGATATGCTTCTTCACTTGAACCATTTCCATATCAGCAGTTCGTATAGGATTTTAAGGCTCCAGTACCTTCAACCATGCCAAAACTGTTTCTCACATCATTTGCAATTAATTATACACATACTCAACTTCTTGCCTCAGTTACAGTTAAGTAACTTTTGAAGTCAATGAAGTGATGTTAAATTTGAGTTAATTATGCACCATGAACAGAGAACTGATTTTTTAGGTTTTAGGTTTCTGTGACCGTGCATCATGAGCAAATTGTGAAGTAAGAGAGAAAACCAACAAGGGATGTAACAGTTAGATGTTTATTATCAACACTTTCTCAACATGTTTCGGGCATCATTATGCCCATCTTCAGGAGAACAAGACGTGTGTTACTGCACGTGGTGTGCTGCGCTGGTACTGCTGGACGTGGGGCACTGTGTTGTAGGGTGCTCGCACATGTTGAGAAAGTGTTGATAATAAACATCTAACTGTTGCATCTTGTTGGTTTTCTCTCTCACTTCACAGAGAACTGATTCTTGTTATGTTAAACATGTTGGGGTAAAGCCCTTGTTATTTTTGTTCCTTCCAGTTTCAGACTAAACCTTTTAAAGTCCAATGGTAACTATATATATCACACGACGCAACACTAACAAACTCAATATTTTTTCGACACAGTGTATTTATGTTATCCACATGATTCTCACATTAAAAAGAGACTTCATCATACAGCATTCACCAAATTACTATTCTAAGAGTTGCACTGTGCTCTTTTCTCTGTGAGAGATGAACTGAAGGTTATAAATAATGTATGGGAACAGCCTTCTTCGAAGGGTTAACACAAATCTTCAAATAAAACTGAGCATAACCAGGCCTTCAGAAAGACAACACTTGCCTTTTCTGCATACTCCATCAATGGTATAATTGGGACAACACTGGGGATCAAGATCAGGAGGCTTGCCACCACGGCATGCAGGTTGTACTTCCGAGTGACACTCAGGGACACATTAGTGAGTGCAGTGTCCTGAAATTAGACAAATACAATTTAAAAGCATTCCTCTAATCACTACACAGCCGATACTTTCAACAAGGTGAAGTTACAACTCCAACAATTTGACAAATGGTGTATTCTGCATTGCATTATACAGACTTAACCAAGACATTCTTGAGTTTCACAACTTATTACAGTTTCACGGTAAATGCCATTCACATCAATATGAAAAGTATAGACTTCCATTTGTCAGTTTTCACAAAACTCACAAATGGTCGATAGCAATAATGTGCAGATATCGCATGTCTAATTTTATCAAAATCACACATAAATGTAGCAAGTGAAGGTGAGAATTCACGTATTCCTCTAAGTACAGTGGGGCTTTCATGGGGCCGATTTTTATGAAAGTCACAAATGCTCAACATTTTTTGTGGACATCTCATATGCCAAATTTTACCCAAATTTGATGAAATATAAAGGATATATATGGGCAAAATTTAATTATGCCCTTACAAAAAAATATGCCTTACAATGCATCAATCATCAAGCGAGTCATATATGAGCAACAGCATTATGTAGAGATTATCTGTACAGACTGGATGCAAAATGTACAAAATGCTGGCAAAATTTAATTTACACTCTAAAGTACAATATGTGGGCCAGATAGTGCAGTCAGTAGTGACTGGCTACGAGCTGGACGATCCGGCGATCGAATCCCGGTGGGGGCGAGATTTTCCGCACCTGTCCAGACCGGCCCTGGGGCCCACCCAGCCTCCTGTACAATGGGTACCAGGTCTTTTCTGGGGGTAAAGAGCAGCCAGGGTGTGACGCTGACCCCTCACTCCCCTCTAGTACTGTGGTCAAGAAAGAGTAAAGCTATACCTCCTATGGGCCGTACGGCCTGTACAGAGCCTCAGTGCCTGTACAAGGATGCACTTTACCTTTAGAGTGGCCGGGGCATGATGCTGACCCCTCACCCCTTTCTAGTGCTGTGGTCAAGGAAGAGTAGAGCTATACCTCTACTCCCCCCTATGGGCCATACAGCCTGTACAGAGCCTCAGTGCCTGTACAAGGATGCACTTTACCTTTAGAGTGGCCGGGGCATGACGCTGACCCCTCACCCCTTTCTAGTGCTGTGGTCAAGGAAGAGTAGAGGTATACCTATACTTCCCCTATGGGCTGGACAGCCTGTTAAGAGCTTCAGTGCCTGTACAAGTGTGCACTTTACTTTCAGAGTGGCTGGGGCGTGATGCTGACCCCTCACCCCTTTCTAGTGCCATGGTCAAGAAAAAGTAGTGCTATACCTCTGCTTCCCCTATGGGCCATACAGCCTGTACAGGGCCTCAGTGCCTGTACAAGGGTGCACTTTACCTTACCTTCTTTAAAGACAGTATGCACTGCACTGGTTTTCACAAAGTCACAACTACTCTGCAACATAATAGAGAGATCTCCTATATCAAATTTCACCCAGATCAGTCAAGAAATATAAATATTACAATTACACATTCATGTACTTTCATAACGTATGACTGTTACTTAAAACATGCAGATAACCACCAGTTCCATAAACCTGAAATTACAGTCCAAGTACACTCCATACGACACAATATCTAGCACACTACTGAGTGGAACAGTTGGAAAAATGCACCCTCTTGTGCATTAGTCCACACGCCAAAGCAAGCGTGACTACAAGTCAGTGAGAGACCTCCACTGTGATGCACAAGGCTTGCCACAATAATTCGTCTGCAAATAAGCAAAACTGCTATGCATAATCCCGAGAACAAAGAAGGTCTGCTGTATGTGACCGACATTCTTATGCCTTAGAAATTGATATTAATCACCACCTATTACGTGTTTTACAAATTCAAATTATTCCACACACTGAAATGACAGTTTACACACAGGACATAAGACGCATTACCTTGAAGAAAATTACAAAATGCTGAACTGTTAAAACATTTCTGTTCTAAATACAATTTTAGTTCTGGTAGTATCACAAGCCTCCAATTCAAGCACATAAACAAATATATTCATAATAAGTCACTGTACCTGGATACCGACAACAAGACGCAGCATTTCCGTAACCGTTTCTTCAGAACACAACTCAACACACAGCAAAGCAAGGGTTGTGTAAATGGCCTCAATATTTTCCACTGTATTGTTAGCCTGCTCCAAGCTCTCATACAGACTACGGTAAATTTCTGGACCATGTTTTTGGATAAAAACTATGTCAAGGCGAGAACTCTTCTCCACTACAAGTTCTAGGTCAGCAATATTTACCCTAAACAAAGAATAAATTAACATTAAACAGCTTACATACTCATTTGTTTTAATATGTTTTCAGTTTAGCATTACTTACATCCTGCTGTTGTTTACACAAACAAACCTGGGCTGTACCAACAGAGTGACATGTCCCAGGAGACTTGAATCTTCAGCAGCACCGCTGTAAGAATCTTAGTTCCTGCATACAAGTTAAATTCACACACAATGTTCTCAAACAGGCATTTCTAACTTCATCCCAATAAGAGGTGCTGGATTTCCTCAGACAAAGGAATCTATAATTTACTCCATAAGTTGTTCCTTTCATACAGTCTGAAGCTCTCAAAATACCCGCAGCTTCACCAGTTTTCCTCGCAATGCCCCTCACATTTTTCTAAGAATTTTAATTTTTAATACCCACAATAATTTGTCACTCTATGCTTCTAAGCACCTGTCCATTTCAAAATTTTAAAGTCGTATCAAGCACACATTACAAGAACAAACGCTCAAGTCTAGACAGACCACAGTAATGATAACTATGGTAGAAAGCAATACCATCACAGGTCTGGACTGGCCCTGAGGGTTCCAGCATGTCGAGGCTCCCAGATTTCAAGACAGTTGGCACATGAAGGTGGTAAGGTTGTCAGCCCCACACACTGGCCACCTTTACCCCCCAGGAAATATTCCTGGTACTCATTTCTGTCAGAGGCTGAGTCGACCCCAGGGCCATAGTGCAGCCAGAAGGATTATGTCAAAGAAAAATTCCAGTGACACCAACGGGAATCGAACCTGTGACCTTTTGGCTTGTAGCGCACTGCCTCAACCAACTGCGCCACCACGTGGCCCTTGATAACTATAGTACAAACAATTAAAATTACTGATTTCCAATATACATATATAATTGGTGATACAATACACAACAGCCAACTCAAACACTTGTAACTCCCTCAAATTTAACACAAAAAAAAAAATAATCTGCAATTTATATGTTAACATATACTATATATCGTACATATTAACACTTAGTACTTTACTTTTGTTCATTGGTTCTTGAAGTTTTTGTAATATATCCTTTGTACGAAGCCTCCGTGAGGATGACCACAAGTGTGGCCAAAACCAGTGGCGTACCTAGGAATTTTGTTCGGGGGGGGGGGGGGGGGG
>Ga0136643_10015559_pt1 | contig 11428 bp, 7 predicted proteins | sample TergutLab28metaG_FD_96883 | JGI IMG/M metagenome (GOLD analysis project Ga0136643, IMG submission 96883) | Labiotermes labralis P1 segment gut microbial communities from Petit-Saut dam, French Guiana - Lab288 P1 (version 3) (version 3) | ecosystem: Host-associated > Arthropoda: Insects >...
GATGCTGTATAATACAATTTTGACCCCCTGATGATGAGCACATAGTGCTCGAAACATGAAGAGGCATTTAATAAACTTATTATAAAACAAGAATTTGTGCATTAAGTTGGTTAATTACTAAGATTATACTGAGATGCACGGTCAGCAAAACATCAATATATATATATATATATATATATCGAGTACAGTATCCGGCATTCCAAGGCCGTTAAATATGCATACCGTATTTCACATTCAGGTCTCTGGGTACCTTCAGGCAGTGTCATGGCACGAGTATTGACGGCCCATAACGCAGCCCTCGCCATCGCTGTTTGGGCACGGGGGTAGTGCGGATCAAGGAACTCAAAAAGAATGCAGCTTTTGCTTCTCTGGGTATGTGGGCAGTCTTTAAATAAATAAATAACAACTGAATAACTGACTCACGTTTTGGTAAAAGGACCCAAAGTTTCAACGCCGCTGCAACATAAATCCTCGTGTTCCTTACCTAAGCCAGCTCACTTCGTGCAACTCCTGTTTTCCACATATTAATTTCTTTCGTGAATCTGAGATTTCGTTTTCTGAAGTGTTTTCAACCGTTTCAACGTGAATGAAAGCTGTCTTTACCGCCAGGTTTAACACTAAAACTTGGCATTTTGTCCACAAAAGCTGTTTATGCGTTCCATGTAATCTTAAAATAGATATCATTTTTTCGCTGTGCAGCCTGCACGGACCGTTTGTCTGATAGAAGCTTCTTCTCTGTAGGGAGCCAAAGGAACATTCGTGTATATATATATATATATATATATATATATATATATACACACACATACATACCTACATACAGAGGTAACGTTCGCCCTAGAACAAGCCATGAAGGTCCAGAAAGTAAGCATATGTATAGGTTGGCTCTTTCTTTAACCTTGGCACTATATGGGGGTGGGTGGTCAACGCCACACCTCGACCGCTTTACCCCCGGTAAAGACTTGATACCCATTGTATAGGAGGATGGATGGGCCCCAGGGCCAATCTGGACGGGTGCGTAAAATCTGCGTTTCTTACTTGAAAAAATCCAGACTGGCTCAGGGCCTCAATCAGCCCCCTTTTCAAAGGGTATCGCTGGGTCTCGCATCGTGGTTAAAGCGGTAATCGCGTGAGGCTGCACTGTCCTCCACCTTGTCCCGAAGTTAAGAATGAGTTGAGCTACACCTCCATTCCCCCTTTACATCTTCATGGTGTCGACAGACAAAATTTAGATTTTTTTTCTTTACGCTTCTCTTATTTCCGTTATGTCGACTTAGAGAAATACACAATGACTATCCCTCAGTCCGCAAACTTTTATCTCTCCTAAACCCATCGAGAAACCTTAAAAAATATAATTTTTATTCCTTCTTAGGGATAAGAATCTTGTCCTCGCCTGAACAGAAGATCATAGGAAATCATAGAAGTGCAGAGACAAGGTGCCTGACGGGATTTTTTAACTAGGGAGGCACAGTGACAGGAGGACTGGAAAAAAGTCATAGTAAGTTTCATAATATATGGGAAGGATTTAGAAGGAAGCAGTCTGGTCTAATCGAAGTACTATCTCAGCATTTAGCTAGAGGAAATGGGCAATTCCTCGTACAATTTCCTTCAGAATAACTGGCGTTGTCGCCGAGATTTGAACACTGCAATTTCCGAATGCAAGTCTCGAGCGTTACCTCTTCATCAAGCTCTTTAACTTAAAACAAATATTAAACAGAGTGGTCAGGTCACGGAAGGTAACATGGTGGATATATCTACCATGCAGGAGAGAGGTGGGAAATTCATATACAAGTTAGTTGCACTCAAGTGTACATAGTGAAGGGCCATTTAAGAACCCATGTAAGTAAGACAATACTAATATGGGTGTCAATACATAATAATTTACGACGTGCCTTCGGCTGACTCGGGATAGGGACAAGTGGTGACTGTCTGAATGTAAGGGTTCTTCGAGTAAAAAAAAATACAAAAGGGAATATTCTTAAGTAAGTGAGCTACTATCGGCTTCTCAAGGACCCTGTCCCACGGAATTAGTTGAAAAAGTCGTTGGGAGAATAATAATTTATAGTATTCTCACCACTGCCCGGCGGAGACATACCGCTATGTAAACAACGTACAGAGTGGGGCAGAGTTCATTCAGCATCATTCAAGATACATGAGTCGACAACACTTTTTAAAATGTCCTCAAAGTAATGTAAATTGAAAGACAAATATTTGCCGTTTTTTGAGGAAGTTACTCTTAAAAACAACAAAGTTTGCTGTGGTTGCTGATGAACTCCATTCATAACACTTACCATTACGAGGACATGACAGGGATATGGCATTTCTTTCTACGGAAATTCTTAGTTTGAGACTGCCGAACGTGCCTGCGACACTCTTCTTTTCAAAATAACCTCATAAAAAGAAATCATAAGCAGAGAGATCAGAAGAAGGGGGTGGCCAACAAATGTCGACATGAACGTCGTTATATTTGGAAAAGTGTCTAGGGCGAATGCAGGTTGGCCATGGCGTCCTTAGCTGGACCTATAGCGAGCGTAGTTTCCAGTCTCTCTCCGGGCTACTTGAGTATTACGTAAATCAAAATGATAAACGAATTCTGCCCCATCTGTATATACAGTACTAACTTCGTACTTGTAATTTGGTTTCTGTTGACATAAGTTCTTCACAGATTACTACAGTTACTGTATAGTAAAGAAAAGAATATCTGTCCCCTTCGTCGTCTTTGTCTTGTCTAATGTATAGTAAATTTCTGTGGGTTGGAAAACTTTAATATCACAGAGATTAATTTTATGCGGACGAAACGTGATCCGTTTTACTTACAGACTCAATACGTACCGCGCAATAAACATTCTCCACTGGGTTATAAATAACCAATCAGTTATTGTTGTATAGGGCAAAAGGCGCCTTGTGTTTCAAAATGATACATAACACACATGTGCACGCTGTGGGCAGAACGTTGCATTTCTGAATGTTAAACCTGGCCGCACATAAAATAATCACTAGTCTTTAGTCTAAAAGGATAATGAGAACGCCCAAAAAGCTGTTGTGCGTCTTAAACGTGTTCATAGTTTATTTAACAACGCCGTTAGATTTTCAGCTATTATAGCCTCGACGACAGGATGGCTGGTGAATGAAAAATTGGTAAGAACTTGAAAGATAGCGGTATTGCCTAATCGATATAAACTCTGCATTTGCCAGCAGGAGTTAAAGGTGGGAGTTAAAAGTTGTTATTCTAGTATATTTTCTGTTTCTTGGTGACACACAACTTGTGCTGCAATTTTCGTTGTTATGCCATTAAGTTTAGGGGTATTCACAACGTTGAGAGTGCCTTGAGTTTATCATTTCTGCAGTAGGTTATTTCCTTATGTGTCACAGGATGAGGTTTGGCATGACCTAACACTACTCTTAGTGCCTTGCTACAATCAAATGTAACGAATTCCTGTACTACATTTCGTCGATGATGACAACATGCTTTATGGCAAGGAACAAGGTGGTTTCCAGGAGTCAAGGTTCTTTTGCAGAGGTCGTACGCACTGCAGGGCAGTAACGTCACTGCCAGGGCAGTGACGTTACATGTGCTGGCTTAAGGTTTTAAGTATTTTCCTCGTTTATCTGTTTTTTTAATTTTATTTAGGCATTTTATGAGCCGAAATATTTAGTCGACACGGCGACTAAGCTACTGGATGGACCATTGAAGAGTCGCGATTCAATCCCAGGAAGAGACAAAGTAATTTTATCTCCCCCGAAGCGTCCAGAGCGGGTCTGAAGCCCACAAAATTTATACCAGCAGCTCTTTCCGAGGGGTAGATTAACAGGGGTATGAAGGTGACCAGTCACCTCAATTGAGCGTCGATGTTAAAAATGGGTGGATCTATTCCTGTGTTCCCCCATACGCCTTCATTGCAGGCTGTGTCAACTTTACTATAATTGTACTTTATGCTTATAATTACGATTAAGATAATGGAATAAAATTGGTAATTATTACAGATAATTTGGGCTGTTTGAGGACGGAAGGAGCCCTGTGAGAGACACCCACGCTACAGTTCCATAGCCCCCTTAGGCAACACCGATTATCTTATTTCAATAAAATTATTTTTTTTACGAAAAATAGAAACATAGGCACAAATAAATACTACTAAATACTATAAAGAGTTAAAAATAAAAAAAAATTAACGAATTTAGTAGCACACCAACTAATGCTCATACACAAAATTTTTACATTAAAACATTTAAAATCGCTCCAACATGTTTCTATCCTAAGATCATCTTCAGGGAGCTACACCGTTCCTTGTTAAAGTCACGTGCTTAGAAACACGCACTGATTAATTTCAAATGCATTAGTTTTTAATAACTTTAGCTTGGTGTTCTTGTATTTGTTAAGTTTTGCCTGTTGGGCATTAACTATCTTTATCGTTGCACCGCGCATTTCGTACAGTCATTTAATCAGCACACCAACTAATGCACATACATAAAATTTTTACATTAAAACATTTTAAATCGCTCCAACATGTTTCGATCCTAAGATCATCATCAGGGAGCTACACTGTCCCTTGCTAAAGTCGCATACTTAAAAACACTCGCCGATTAATTTCAACTGTACGGTTAACGATAAAGATCGAATTTAGTAGTAAACAGTCAATGTATAGTACGCATGTATCTGATCGCACGCCATCTTCTACGTTATGAATACCTAACACACATAGGTACAATCATAACATATGCTTGAATCGTAAACTGATTAACAGTTACAGCACCAAAGTCTGTAGAGCCACACCAGTGCTCGTTTTCCGTTCAAAGAAACATGTACCAGTATACCACCAACTTCCTTCGAACAGAGTAAACTACCGTGACGTCACAGCGCAAGTCTTAAAGACAAGATGATCAGAGGTGTGTTGAGTCACTGACGTTCTGTTCGTAGTGCGGGATAGACATGCTCTTGCTGTGGAGCGTAGTGTTCCCCGTCGTGATTGGGGTCCCTTTGCAAAGCTTCAGGGTCAACAAGTGCTGCTCCGAAGATCAAGCTCTGACCACGGATTACAGATGCACCAGTTATAAAAATTACTACTCGCCCCGAGACGCGAATACAGATTTACCACACTGGCTGCTGGCTGAAGTAGCAGTTGAATCACGCCATGTCTCCGACTTCCACGTGAAAATTCAGTACGGTAGACAAACAACATGCGAAGGCCGCCAGCACCTTGTGTTTGCAGATGACGTGGATCTGTTTTCTCTACGAGAAGATGGAGGGCTTAATGTGTACGATGAAGATTACGAAAGGAATATGACATTTCCATATTCATCTTTCTGTTTCGATCGTCTGCTACTCGAGGAAAGTAAAGCAGTTCATGTGATTTTATTGTGCCCGTGCAACATTGTGGCTTGCATAAGAAAATGTTGCCTTTCTGGAAGTTATTTAAATGAAACCCGTCACTGTGTGCCAGACGATACGGATACCGTAAGGCACGCACCGTTTCACGACAGTTCTTCGAAATACTTTCACTTGAACGGACTACCCCTTTGCAGAAACGGAGGTGCCTACTTGTCACGTTCAGTATCATCTCCAAATAACAAACAACATCAGTTTCGGTTCTTGGATGATGGTCGGGTGGAAGGGAGCGAGTTGAGGCAGCCCCTACCCGTTGAAGAGTATTGCTGGGATGCGACAGTCGATGGGAATGGCAGTGAATTGCAAAAGTTGTTGTACTGCAAGCGAAAGGAAATTAGTGAACGAAGGGTGCTCTATGGAGTGATGATACTTGTAGGCGCCGCGTTCCTCTTGGCTACCTTGCTCGTGTACGCCGCCCTGCCGGAACTGAGGAACGGACTTCACGCCAAGTACCTCATGGCTCACACTGCGAGCTTCCTAGTCGCCTACGTGTTCCTGGGAGCCGGACAGCTTTTACCCGTTGCGCACTACGTGACCTGCACAGCAGTAGGTGAGCTGGTAGGCCTACACACAATAGATATGAGGGATGAACGATCAGTTAGACTTCCTACCTGCTCTTGTCTACATTCAGTCAATGGATCTTCTGCATCTTACTGCTATTTTACGCTTACACAACAAACAACAGATGTCCATAAGAACTCACGTCACCCACAAACATTTGCATCCTTCATGTCTTAGTTTACATGTATACATATGAAACAAAACCTCGCAGCTTCTAACACCTAACTTTTGGCTTCTTATTCTACAAATAAATTTATAATTACAAATTGTAACAATGAAAAAAGTACAGACTGCTGACATATATGAAGGCCACTGTCCAGCGGACAGTGGCCTTCATATATGTCTTGCCTCGTGCTGTTCATATAGACGTGCCGGAACCTGCTTCTACCTCCATCTTCTTACCTACCCGATCTGGGCTGGTGTAGGGATCTAATCTCTGGCTTCGATCAATCATAATATATTATGATAATGATAATAATAATAATGTAATATACTTAAATTGAGGACGTTAAAGAGTCTGACTCAAAAATAATTCGATCTCATGACCATCTAGTACCACTTTAAAGAGATAGTTCATGAACTATACGAAGTATCGTTACTGGAGACCAACAGGCTACGTCCGTGAGGCCACTGTTCAAAAAAGGATCTTTGCAAATTCCCTGTCAAGCTGGTGTTAACAACATGCAGAACTGAAATGAAAAAAAGAAATTAATGTACGTATTTAAAACAGTTCGAAACGGAATGTTTCCAGATAACGTGGCTCGAATTTTCAACATCCAAAGTTACTATTTTTTATTGTGTGAAATGCGCAAAACATTAAAACCTACAGATCGATCGTCATATTAGTTAATAAGCTTATCTGAATGATTGTGTTCTCCTTGCAGCGTTCATTATCCAGTTCACTTTCATCGCTGCCTTCTTCTGGCTGAATGTAATGTGTATCGACATTGCATGGGCATTTAGGTAAGTGTTACGTTCTAACTGCATCCATCTTTTCACATGCGAATCCAAAGCAGTTTTTTTATTGAGATAAATTCTTCCTTGAAACCGCTTAGAGAGTTTTCTGCCGGCGTGACTGAATGTCGCAAGGCACAAACGAAATCTGTGATACGGAAGTTGTGAAAATGTTCGAGGAGAGGGGGAATGTGGATGTTGTGGGTCGTGTTGCCGGCTCCACAGCTGTGGCTGAGAATCGGATAGCAGGGGATTCTGACGGACTGAACAGCAAGTTATTTGGAAAATGCATACACACACACACACACACACACGGGGATTGCGCTAAACCAACTGTCATAGAGCGGCGAAGAAAACAAACTATTTCCTACAAAGTAACCATTAATATTTGAAAATGTGGACGATAATCCTCATAACACGTGTTGCATTTTCTTCTTACATGTGGCCAGATTTCATCTGAAAGAGAAATAAACGTAAAACGCTCGCTTACTGTGTATGGAAAACAACACGGGACTGCCCTGTATCCTGCGAAGATTGGAATGTTGTGTGAAATATCCTGCCGCAGGATTCATGTGAACTTTTTCAAGGGCACCGTACGTTCTTAGCGGTACCCTGACGGAGGGCACGAATTCTTAGGGCACTTCAGTTCGCAAAAGACTGCAAGAATTTTTTTTCAGCAAGATGACGCAATAAGCCTCACGTCACGGGTATCTATAACGGACAGAACCCTCTTGTTCGGAGGCAGCATAATTTAGAAAATACCGTGGCCTCACAATATCCGAGATACGTGCCGTGGTTCGATTCCCAACCAGATAAAGAGATTTTTCTCTTCTTCATCTCCTCCAGACCGACAGGGAGACCCATCCAGCCTCCTATTTAGCAGGTCACAGGAGGTTCATTCCCTGCTGATAAAACGCCCTAGCTGTACACCTGACCACTCATTTCCACCTAATGCAGAGGTTAATTTTTATTAAGGTTGTTATACCATTCTACATGTCATCATGTTATAAACAATGACAACTTCAATTAAGCTGTAGAGCCTATAATGTGTGGACTTTGACCTCCATGCTCTTAAGGATTGATGGAACAACGCTCAGACGTAGCGTCAACGTGATACTTGTCCTTCACAGTGCCATGTCGTCACGCTAGCTTTTCGGTTAGAGGTGCTCAAACTGTTGTTCTAAACATTAAACATATGTCTTGCGGGACAACTAATCACGACGTATCATTTTGGCGACTGTCACCGGGCAGACAGCGGTTCCTTCAACAAACGAGGACACTATCGTGATCGAAAGTATAAAACAGTAGCGTTGAAAGCTTGGCCACCACAATGACTTGTGCTTTGTTTTATTTTGAGAGTCATCATACAAAACGCGCACACTTTTCCTTTTCATTCCCTCTGCTTCGCTACTCCTGAAGCCTCTTGCGTCAACCGGCAATTCCCAGTAACTCTAAAGCCCTCATCACCTCCCCAAACAATCCTACCATACCTAACATAGATTGTTGAATAAAGAGAGACCAACTTGATGTCACCTGCTTTTTAATTTCATTATTTAATGTTCAACATGTTTCGGATGTTAATACATCCATCCTCAGTAGCTTGCGACTTATTTGTTATTTCATGGGTTGTATTGCTCTGGTTCGATGTGTGTTGGTGTTACGTTGCGGTTTGGCTGGGGTGGTGTGGTATCCGGATGCAGGCTGAAGCACTCAACAAATAAGTCGCAAGCTCCTGAGGATGGATGTATTAACATCCGAAACATGTTGAACATTAAATAATGAAATTAAAAAGCAAGTGACATCAAGTTGGTCTCTCTTTATTCAACTATCAAGATGATGCACGGTCCAATAAACATAAGATTAACAAAGATCACTTCCTAACCCCTCTCTTCACAGTTTACTCCTTACGTTATGTTAACTTTCAAAACTACAACTTAAATTGTAAAAAGACTGTTGAGGCTTGTTATCAAGGGAGTATATTATAGTCTTCACACATCTATGAAAGGCAAACGATAGCTAATCACTCGTTACGTAAGCTATGGCATAGACTGGATAGTAGTTACAAATAGAAACAAAAGATAGCAGCAGTGGAATATAGGCTTGAGTCTGTACTGCACGAATTGTAGTTTTATTTGCGGCATACATTTCGCAAACCGTCCAGACCGATTTTGGAGCCCACAGAGCTTCCTATTCATTGGGTGCCGGTTGCTCTTCCCCCGGAGGCAAAGCAGCCGCGGGCTGAAGGTGACCATTCGTCTCCATCTAGTGCCGCCGCGCCTGAGAATGATAGGAGCTAAACCTCCACTCCTCAGTAAGCCTTCATGGCGTCCACAAGGAAATATTTACCTTTTACTGAACTATACATATGTGCCGGAAAAAAATTCCTCTGCTTAGCAAAACCCTTAGTGAATATTCTCATTTTACTGCTTAATGTGTATTGTAATTGTATCGCCTACTGTACATTTTATTCTACTGCTTGTTGTAAACTGTTATTCTTTATGTGCACTCTTTCTGGAAGTCTCAATGTTATGAAAATGATTACGTTCGTTTATGCATACTACAAGATGCGGGTGAAATTTCAACAAATTTCATGCCATTTGTTTGAGACAAGGCAGCGACTCAGCGATACATGTAATAAAGTTGGCAGATTTCGCAAGAAGCCGTGCAAATAACTTGCTCACGAACTTCCGCCTATGTCTGGTTTTCTTGCAAGTCGCTTTAATAAGGTAATTCATGCCAAGTATAAGGACCACAGCGGATCGGGATAGTCCATGGGTGTGTGTGTCGGTTGCGATTAAGTCCGCACACAAAGTGTCCGCATTAAGGGTATTTTGGTATGCTACGGGCCGCATTCGTGTGGGCAAGTTCAAGATGATTATAGCAGAACCTGCTAACACCAAGACTATCTCCTATTGATTTCGTTTTAATGTTTGCCATCCCGAAGTGTTTAACACATATATGGGTGTATAAATGTATCAGTGAAACACGACAAATTTTATTATGTTATTTTATTGTTTAGGGCAACATGTTTCGACCCTTACTGGGTCATCTTCAGGCCCTTCTAAGGTACAGATCCTTAAATTAACAACGTTTAAAATGCATTGTGGGATCCCAAACGCTTACATTCTTCATACAACTATGTATAAAAACAGGTGTCATTAGATCTTATTACACAACCAGAATACTTAGTTTCTCAATTTAACCAGTACATATAAAGGAGGTGAAACGTATGTATTTGAAATGCGTTGTTGTAGACAACGTTTGGATATTGTTATATATATTGTTACTAATTACTTCAGAGCGTATAAAACGCTAAAAACAGTGGTGTTGCGCTTGGTAAGTGATATCTTCGTTGTGTTGATATTATATTCTTGGTGAGCTTTAGACTCTTATCTCCAGTGTTGAGTGCTTGAATTCTACATTGACAATATGTTTCTTACTAGACGACTCAAAATTTTGTGTAATATTCCATTTGGTTGGTGGGTTACGAAGAGTAAACATGTTATACCGATGCTGCGTGTGCGGCCATTTTGTTAGTCATTTGTTTAAAAACGGACACAAATTGTCGCTGGATCAAAGAGTGGTACAAACGAAACCGAGGACACAAACAAGAAAATCTCATGACAGACTTAATGTTGAGTGAGCCCCCCCCACCAGGCGATGGGATACTCAAGACTCTTACTCCTAAAGTCGCTAAAGAAATACTAACATGAGAGATGCAGTCACTCTCAGTCAATGTTTGTCCATTACTCTACGCTCTTTGACCACTGGAATTACTTTTGAAGCCCTGAAATTCGTGAAGGTTTACCTCTCATTCAGTGGGAATTATTGCGCTCGAGACGCGTTTAACGCTCGGCAGATAGACGAAAACTGTATGAATATTGCGCATTTCTGTCCGCACACTATAAAACGTATTGAGCAACACTTCAGTATCACAACCAGACCGCCAGTGACACTGAACAACATTATTCACTGTCGAGGGATATTTTCATGCTGCCATCCCTGCCGCAGCATACGCTTCCAAGGGATTCCCTCGGAACCCATCTTACGGATATCAGCGCCCAGGGCGCATAAAACCCATGTCATCCGCACCCCCCCCCCCTGCAGGATCAGTTCTGCGACGTGAAAACTCTGTACAGATCATTCGTTTCTTTTGCCCGATATCCCATACACGGCCTGCGGTAGCGGGTCGGCAATATACATCCTGCCCTATTAACATTAAATAATTGTAGCATAATAATGATTAGAATAACTTTACTGCTTTATGTCACATTCACTATCATTAGTTCGAGAACCGGTTCGTAATGCTCCAGTCTCACAAGTCTGTGCTCACGCAAGAACTAAATCCACACCTGTTGGCGCATGAGACCTGTGAGGTGTCGCGGACGGACGGTACACTTCTGACCTCTTAAAAACTAAACTCCGTGGCCTTAGTCCGCACGCGAACTATACCGACAGAGCGGCCGCCGCCGGTCGGCGAAGTTAGTGCCAACTTTTGCGGATAGAGGGGTGTCACGTGGTCAGCGCAAC
>Ga0136643_10015565_pt1 | contig 11427 bp, 8 predicted proteins | sample TergutLab28metaG_FD_96883 | JGI IMG/M metagenome (GOLD analysis project Ga0136643, IMG submission 96883) | Labiotermes labralis P1 segment gut microbial communities from Petit-Saut dam, French Guiana - Lab288 P1 (version 3) (version 3) | ecosystem: Host-associated > Arthropoda: Insects >...
TCTACATGTTTCGAGCACATGTGCTCGAAACATGTAGAGGCATGAAATAAAACTTATTGTGAAACAAATTTTGTGCATCAAGTTGGTTAAATACTGAGATGCACGGTCAGCAAAACGTCAAAATTTGTAAATCAGTTTTATTACAACAGACCTACTACTCAGTAGAAAAATGTTTGTCTTATGAAGGTTTAAGATGTAAAATGTTAATTATATACATAATTAGGACTCATGCAGAGAACTGGAAATTGCCAGAGTTCTGTACATTCAAAGTCTGGTAAAAAATTTACTAGTACTTGATCTAAATGAAGTGAATAATGTGGTATTGTATGACACATATTAAGTTAGTAAATCAATAGAATGTGTTAATACATTATATCATTTTTATAACATAATGTAGTGACAAGTACAATGTCTGTATGTACATGTGTATATATAGAAATTGTACTAAGGTACTTGTAAGTCTGCCACATGTGTTGTCAAGAATGATGAACAAAAGTACAATTACACTTAGATTTATGATATAGACCATCTTTTATTACTACCAGAACAAAGCATAGAAAGCCTCATGATGTCTGCTGTGCTCAAGATGGTGAAGAATGAAGAGTACTCTACACACAGCAATTAAAATTTGGTACACCATTAGGAGGGATGTTTTGAAAATTTTATGTAGATAAAGGCATACAGTTTTTGAATTTTATGTGTCATGAAGATCTCAGTCCCAGGAAATCTGTGCAGTGTTATTACCATCACTGTAAAAAGCTTTTTATCAAACAGAATGTCAAGGGCAAACACTCATTTCAGCTCATGGAATTTAACCTTAAAAAACAACAATACAACAAAACAATGTATTAAAGAATGTCTATATGATTGTTGATTAGTTGTTTTAATACCAAATTGTCCATTTGTCGTCTTCTACTAGTTCTAACAACATGTATGTGCATATGCTTATTTGACAATGCTTGTATTTACGTGAGGAATTTTTATTGATTGTATTGTGACTATCCATATGAAGTTGTACTTAATGGGATCTATGGAAAAATAAAGCTATACTAATACTAATACACTAATACTAATACATCCTGACATTGGCTATTGGCTGTGATGATGCACAGACAACAGACTTGACAATGCAGTAGAACGTTTTGAGGATAACATGTCACCTTGCAGATTATTCCATTTGAATTTGCTCAAGTTGTGCCTACATCAGCACATTGACTCTGTGGCTACACGCTTATTTTTGGCCTTTAGGAAGCAAACTATGTAAAGGACGCTGCTGAGCACCACTTGAGTAATTGATCTCTTTTTTTTTGTCATCAAACTAAAAAAAAAAAAAAAATCTCTGATTTCAGTCACACACAATAATATATATTTATTTTATCTTTATCTTGACAATGTATTTTGGTCAATCGACCATCATCAGACCATCTTTACAGAACTCAGAATAAGGTGTATGTAGTGCAAATAATATTTATGTAATATGGGATCCCATAAAACTTACAAAATATATTAAAATAGTACAAAATTACTGGTTTTAACCTGTAATACATCAAGGTTGTGTATGACATTACACATCTGTCAGAAGCTGAAACGGAATTAAAATTAAAATATTATACATTTGAAAGCTTTACGTGTGTGTGCCAATCCTCTGATACACTGCAAAAACTAATGCTTACTACCATGGTACACACAAATTACAGATTACACCGGTGTGAATAAGACATTCATCAACAAAGATAAAAACCCACAGAAGAGAGATTAAGAATGTCACATCTACCATCCGTAAATCAGCATATATGATAAAAGTTATAATCCTGTTTTACATCGTGTGTCAAAAACCTGTGACTCGAAATAATGAATAGCAAATATTTCAAACACATTACCAACTTGAACTGTAAAGCTTTTAAATGTATAATATTTTAATTTCAATTTCTTTTCAGCTTCCGACAGTTGTGTAATGTCTATACACAATCTTGATACATTACAGGCCAAACTCAGTCACTTTATACTATTTCAATACATTTCATAATAAGTCTTATGGGATCCCACACTACACATATATTATTTACACTTCATGCACCTTCTTCTAAGTACTGTACAGATGGCCTGAAGATGGTCAATTGACCAAAATACATTGTCGAGATAAAAATAAAATAAATATATATTGCTGTGTTTGAATCAAATCAGAGACTAGTTTTTTTTTTTTTTTAATCTGAATATATTTTAAAATTGTGTATTTATAATCCCAGTTGTAGTAGTTACCCAATGTGTGAATTATATGTAACCGTGTGTTTTTCACATGGCACATGTCACTCGACATATGTCACAGTTATACTTTTTGTTAACATTAAGCAGTAGAAAACATTTATTTCTGAACATGACTAAATATATATGAATATTCTTCTTCTTCTATGGCAGTAGACCCCAACTTGGATCTTGGCCTCTTCAATCCTCCACCTCCAGTCATCTCAATCCTCTGCCCACCTTCTCCAATTCCTGACTTTCAACACCCTCTTATCATCCCTGTCCACTGCATCTAACCATCTCCTTCTGGGCCTTCCAGCTGTTATTCTTCCAAATATATGAATATTATTTTCATGCAATGATACAAGTGCAGGTGCTAAAGAAGATAACTTTACACTGTGCACTGCTTTGCAGGCTTAGTGGTCCTCGTGCCTCCATCTGCAATGGTCAAGCAGTTTCCTGATCATTTGAAACACTTGGAACCACTTGCCCAACAACACAGCATCACACCCCAAAAGATCAGAATCTTCAGCAACACTGCTGTGAGAACCTCAAGTCTGCACAGTTTCATTTCATGATGTAACCCAAACACTTCAGGAGGTACACAGAGTTCTAGGGTGAATTGACATAGGGTATGTGGCATTACGGACGGAGTCCAAACCCAGTGTTTGAACCATGATGTGTCTTGACACAACAAATGTTTTTATTCTAGACTACATCTGTGTTAGAGACAGAGGATGTGGCACAAGACAACCAAACTGGACCAGTGACATAGGGAGCTTTTTGTACTCTACAGTATTCCCAACATATCAGTCAGTTCATGTATGTGAATTCAGCACCATTTCATGTTTTCTCACAGTTTATGGTGTAAATTCATAAGCATCTATATATTCTGTGCTTTCATCATGTGAAACTTTTGGGTACATTTATGTTTATCATTCCATAATAATATTTGCTTTCTTCAAAGATAACTGGAAAAAAATTAATAACAACAATAATTGAAATCATTAGGTCAGTGTAGAATGAAATTACAAATTTTAATTAGACAAATGGCTGTCGACACTAGACATTCTTAACACAAATGCAAGAAATTCCTGATACCATATACACTGAGCTGTCTGGCATATGCTCAATCTTATCATTAAGTATTGCTACCATATACATAAAACAGTAAACAGGAAAATTATTTACTACTTGAAGATTCAAATCTTCTGGATATAACTGCATTGTCACTGGGTGAGTAGTTCCTGATAATTGGGAGGATCATATTGCCTTTATTTTCAGGTTCAAGCAATCCAGGAGGATATTCACATGGGAAGAATAGAGTGGGAAGTGGCCATGACATAGGTGCACCTTATTATCAAACTTCCAGCAATTAGGAATTCCTCATTATACTTCAAAGCTGTTAAGTTTTTTCCAATTAGTTATTCTTTAATTCATCACAGTTGTGAATCTTTCATAAAGTCTGTTCTTGACTGCATGTAAATAAAGAAAGTGCAGGTTTTTTTTTCAAAAGATAAAACTGTAGAATCTTCATGGCACAACTAGAACTGAAGGCACTTTCAGATGTGGCTCAAGGTATAAGCAAGAAGCAAGATGTATCTCTAACTGTAATTTTAACCTACCTACTTCAACAAATTGTGATCACATTTGGATATGAAAGGTAGTGTGAAGTACTTCATAGAGAAAAGAAGGCATCTTTCTCCTTTGGGATATGTTGGACACATCTTAAAGTTCCTTCAGATCTAGCTGCCATAAAGGAGCTACAGGTCTCCCTTTCAAAAAATAAACCTGCACAGGTTTGCAGTCAAGAACAATCTTGATAAAAGTTCCACAGCTGCAACAGAAGTAAAGAATAACTCATCAAAACAGAAAAATGTTGAAAGTCACAATAATTGGAATTTGTTAATTGGTGGAGGCGGTGGAAGTTGCACAACAAGGTACACTTGACCATTCCTTTTGTCATGCCCATCAGCTCGGCACCTCTGTTACCACCCTCTACCCACATTCTCTATAAACAAGTCTTTTTCCTGCATGACAGTCCTTCTTGCACTGCTTGTCCCTAAAGATATACACAATATGATCCTTCAACACACGTGGAACCACTTGCCCAGCAATGCAGTGGAACATCCAACAAAACCTGCATCTGCAGCGACACTGCTTTGACAACTTCAAATCTCATATTCCTTACTACATTATTCTCATCTTAATTTCCTAAAGTATTTGCTGTCACTTAATATTTTAAAAGGGTTGTTTTCCGAATTTTAATTTTCTCTGGTTCAAACACTTGCAGTAAACTTCGGTCTAGGTAAATAATATGATACAAAGTACAGGTAAGGGTAAAAGAAACTGTCAGTCACAACTCACCATTGCTTACTTTTATCTTATTTGTAACTTTCAGCTGGTATTGGATTTTTGGGCTATAAACTGTTTATGTATAATTCTAGCATCATTAACTTTGTCCATTACAGTAGTTTACACACACACACACACACACATTTATATATATATATATATAAATTACCCATGTTTCAGAACTGTGTTCCATTTCAATGTTCAGGTGGACAGGATGTGAAGAAATTCATACTCTTTTGCACTCTCAGGCAAAGCTACTCTCATATCTTATTTAATAGCTCCTAAATTTCTTTGAAATGAGTAGAAACTAATGTAAGCAAAAGAGACTTTGTTTATATAAAGATATTGAATTTATCTTTAACAAGAGTTTACTTAAAGAATCTCATTATAACTTTGGAAATAAAGCAAGCAAGCTGAGAAACTTGCATTAAAACTGTGCTGTGCAATGAAGTGTTCATAGGCTCAGACCTAATGCTATCTCATATCCTCATACAATTTGATACACAACAGTCTTAAGTGCATAACTTACATTTGCTTCTTACGTCTTTACTTGACAAAATCAATTATATAATTCACATATTACATACTTAGATCACTGGTAAAGTTTGGTGCTTGTTGTCAACATGTATATAAATAACAAGTGCATATTTAGCATCAACAATGGTGAATTAGGATAAAAGCAATTGAGAGACCAGATTCATCCAACACTGTCCTTCAACCACTCATATTCTGGCACTGACTTTTCTGTTATAAATATTTTTTATTTTAAATATATCAAGAAGAAAAAAAATAACTTTAACAATTTGTATAGCATGATGTCAGCATTCAAGAGCAATGCTTCTGTATAACATGAATTCCATAGGTTCACGCATCGCGTCGGTGCTGTGATGTGATGTGATGAGCTACTGCTCACTGGCCCACTGCCATCTCTTCTCGGTTTCCACCATCTTTAGGAATAACTTCTTTGCGCACCTTATGGCCACGGAAAGAGGCTTGAATTTTAGTTGCAGCTTTATTTAGATCAGGATCATTGAGGTCTATGTCAGCTAATTCATCATCAACCTGAAGGCAAAAGATAATATACCAATTATTGTATGTAGCATGCAGCAGTTAAATTGAGTGCATGGGATCAGGAAGTTGACACCATATGAACAAGAACTAAATGACATTCAATCACAAAACATCAGTGTACACATTTAGTATTGTAACAACTGTATATAATATTCTTTTTTCTTCTAATAATCATAATGAACTAAATTCTAAATGAAATTCAGTATTATGTTGCATTTTCAAATGGTTTCAAAATAATTAGTTGGTACCAATCTTAAATAAGACATATATTGTAAAATTTGCTTCTTCTAAGCCCCTGACCTACCCATTGAACAATGTATATAATAATCGAGCTCTTACTCTCAATGAAAATATTAAATTCTTAGGCATGCATTTGTACTGCAATCTAACTTGGAAATCACACACAGACAATTTAATTAAAAAACTGATTTCGATTGGTCTCATGTTGAGAAAATTATTACCCACTGTATATGTAAACATATTACGTATGGTTCATTTTGTTCATTGCTATTCACAAATCATTTATGGTATAATTATCTGGAGTTCATCTTCATCAGTGAGAAGTGTTTTCATAATTAAAAAAAGAGGAATTAGGATTATGCTGAGGCTGGGTCAAAGGAGTTCTTGTAGAGAGGATTTCAAAAAATTGGATATACCTACAGTTCCTTGTTTATACTTTTATGCCTTGATGTTATTTACTTTTAAAAATCTTAATATTTATCAGACTAACTCTTCTGTTTATGATATGAATACAAGGCAGCAAATAAACTGCACATACCCTCAGTATGACTTTCCTCAATACAGAGAGATGTCTACTATTCATCTGTTAAAATATTCAACCAGCTACCACAAAATATATTCAAATATTCAATGTTAATAAAAATCCAACCAGATGCAACAGTATGCAGAATATTTATTTACTGCAAAGTCACTCTACATGTTTCGGGTGTCACAGCACCCATCATCAGGAGTACTAAAAACTGTAACCACAGCCTCCGGTACAGGTACTTCCCTTCAATGTGGCCTGACAGGGAAGTACCTGTACCGGAGGCTGTGGTTACAGTTTTCAGTACTCCTGATGATGGGTGCTGTGACACCCAAAACATGCAGAGTGATTTTGCAGTAAATAAAAATCTGCATAATATTGCATCTGGTTGGATTTTTATTAACATTGAATTACGATACACGGAACCATGAGTTTTAAAAAAAATATTCAAATACTGTAACAACATACATAACCTAAAGACTTTCTTACGAGACAACCTTTTTAAAAATTCCTTTTATTCCAATGAGGAATTCCTATCTGCTGGTTGTCCCGATGTAGACACACAAACATAAACATTTAACTTGTTTTATTATTGTGAGTATATGGGATTTTTTCTTTGTAATTTATCAGGTTCTTACTAATTTTATGTAATTTGTAACTTATTGATTGACTTGTTTGCATATTGCAATTTAGATCTTTTCATGACGAATTTAACATTCAATCTGACTTGTGCAGATGAAGGATCTGTGAATGAATATCTGTGTGTGTGTGTGTGTGTTTTATTCTCATACTTGTTTCTGTCAGTTACAGGCATGCACCAGGTACACTCCGGTCTACAGTACACGAGTACCGGACCTGCATGGCTTTACTGAAACGTGCAGAAGACAAGACTTTACTGCAGAGTGGGTGTGCACATTGCATTAGAGTGTGCACCCAGAGAACTTTGTGTTTCAATGCAAAAGACAAACATCTGTTGAACACCGCTCACCAGGACATTGATTTTATTCATCCAAGAGACCACTTAAACTGGCACTTAACCCAATTCTGAAATTAACAACTAAAGCCTACTTAGAAGTTCCAACTTAAAGCATGAGACATAAAATACTAAATTTCTGCTGTTTTTGAGACACTAAGTTGTGTCTCAGCATGCATGGCAACCCCCCCCCCCCCCCCCCACACCCAATACTGAATGTGAACAAATGGTTACTGATTAAAAGTTAATCAATTCAAGCAGTTCAGTATGTAGGTGTATGTAATTGCAGGAATTCATTTCTCACAAACTGAACTCTCCATTTTATTGCCTGGGATATGTTTGAGTTCCTTGTCAATGTCACAGATTATAGTAGCTGACAGTTTACAGAAAAAATGACACTTAACAAGTTACAGTTCTGTAAGTGGCTGTGACAGCACACAATTTGTTTCTTGATAACCTCATGTTTGCTACTGCTGCTGCATTGTAAAATGAGCTGGAATAATAAGAAACTCAGGCGTTGTGCAACATTTGAGGCTTGAACAGTGGTGTAGGTGAGTCTTTAAGCCCGCGCACGCGCACGCACGCACGCACGCGCGCACACACACCCACGCACACCACCAACACACACGCTCACACACACACCCACACACACACCATAATACACACACACACACACACACACAGTGATGCAATGTGCTGTGACTGCTTCAAATTACAAGTAATGATATCTACACTCAAAATATAAATCCAAAATTTGTATCATGTACCAATATATACATAATACCAATACATATCAGTAATTATACTGCTCTAAATATTTTTTTTGTTTATAAAGTCACAGACATGTCTACTCCAAGTTACTAAGTAACTGTATAATCCATAATTAGACAAACATTAGTTGAATAAAGACAGACCAACTTGATGTCACTTGCTTTATTATTTCATTATTAATGCTCAACATGTTTCGGATGTTAATACATCCATCCTCAGGAGCTTGTGACTTATTTGTTGAGTTATTTCATGGGTTGTATTGTTCTGGTTTGATGTGTGTTGGTGTTACGTTGTGGTGGTGTGGTATCCTTATGCAGGCTGAAGCACTGCTTCAGCCTGCATCCGGATACACCACCCCAGCCAAACCACACCATAACACCAACACACATCGAACCAGAGCAATACAACCCATGAAATAACTCATCAAACAAGTCGCAAGCTCCTGAGGATGGATGTATTAACATCCGAAACATGTTGAGCAGTAAATAATGAAATAATAAAGCAAGTGACATCAAGTTGGTCTCTCTTTATTCAACACTTCTAACCGTCTAAGTCAGTGGCCAGCCCACATTTTAGGCTAATAATGAATTAAAGCTCTTTTTTTACCTTTACCTTTCTCGCGTTTTTTTCTTATTTTCCTTCCTGCGGTGGTTCCACCCAGGTTTTCCGGTTCCATTCAAGTCTTGGCTCCTTAATTCATAACTCTTCTGTTGTGGAATTTCCCCTGGAGAGAGAAAGATGTTAATCAGAAATACGATAGGGTAGCGGTGATTAAAAAAATAATCAATGCTCCTGGCCGATACGGGGATTCGAATCCATGACCTCTGTGTGAGATTCGAGGACCTCGTGGCAGAAATTAAAAAGGTTACAGCCACCTGTGATAGGAGGCATTGTAGTTTGGTGGCTAGGTGTTGTGTGTCAGCGAAACCGGCTGCCTGCATCCTGAGGATAGTCTAGTCAGGCAACATGAGAAAATTGTTTTATTTTGTTCCAGTAAGTTTAAGCTTTTAAAGACGAAACGTAATCTGCTTTATATAAGGAATCAGTCCGTACCGCGCTGTAAACACTTTCCACCACGGTCATAAAAACCATTCAGTCAATGACGTATAAAGCAAAAGTCGCTGTTTTCTGAGATCCGTACAAAACATTCAACGCGAGGCGAACAACACGTAGAATTTTTGTTTGTTAAACCTGGTGTTACGTACAGAAACCGCTAGACTGTGAAAAGTTAAACTTCGTTTCATGTGAATGTGTTAATCTTACTCCTAACTTCCCCTTACATTTCGAAAGATATTATTATTATTATTTCATTTTATTTATATTTCAGTTTCATTTTCTATTTTCTGTTTTATTCTTTAAGTTTTATTTCATTCTTTCCTCACTCTCTCAACCTCCTGAAACTTTTACATCTTTACTCTTCCTCCCAGTTTTCTTTGTCCTTTACAGACAGCCAGTCAATTACACACCTCCCACTGGCTCACTTTTGAGCCCAAATCCTTTTGTATAGTCCGTCTATCACTGAACGTCTTTTCCAGCCTTCAAACGTACTCTTCTCTATATAAGCCTATGTGGTAACAAGAAAGTTCTGCACGGCGTTGGTATCTGTATACCAAATTAAACGGCAGCAAATCTCACAAGAAATTAATCTTCAGCATAAGAGTTTTTTTTGCTCTAACAACGCCATACGTGTCTTACTACGAAGCCCCAAAAATCGCCATGTAATACCATCATGACTACTGTTTCATGATACGCTGTCTCCGGGATTCGAACAACGGGCCTCTCTACCAGAAAGATAGTCCGTTTTCCAGTTGGGCCTCGTGCTTCGAGACCAGCTGTGTATCGTTCCAATAGTGCTCGCGCGCACTCCTCCTAGAGCGGCGATGATTTCCCACGAGCGTGCTCCTGATAAAACAGCGAAGGAGGGAGAGCGCTCGCGAGATTAAAGCAGCGTCGGTGTCAGTGTAAGTTCGGCAAGTGTGCGAGAAGAGTGCGAGCAACATGGTAAGCAGCGTAGATCGGTCACACGGGACACAAGACCCGGCTCTCAATGGTGAGTGTCTTCTACACGCTTGTACTTGGACTGGAACAACTGTGCGAGCAGCGACTTCTCAGAGAGCGGAGAGTTTCAGGACAAATTTGTGTGTATTTAGAAAAGCGTGAAAAAGAAAATAGATTTGGGGCTTTCAGAGCATTGTAGAGTCACATTATGGAGATGTGACACCGTGTAGTCTGGTAGACAGTTACACGAGTAGAGAAAGAGTGAAGGTAGGAAAAAAATGTGATCCTGCTAACATTTGGCAAACATAGGCCAAAATATGTGGTGTCAGTCCAGAGGGCCATGATACAGTTGACGTATTTTGACATATAACACCTCGTGGAAATCGAAGTGCATTGTCTGAAATTCGGAACTGTAATATTAGATTCCAAATTAGATTTTAATTAAATTCAATTAATGTGGGACAAATTGCGATAATGGGCACATTTTCAAGTTCATTTCTTTGAACACATGACCCAATAAGGTGTCCGATTACAATTTCTCAGCGAGATTTTTAGATTCTCGAGTGGTGGAAACAGCTTCAACTTTCGACCACAAAGTAATTTCCGCGAATGTCATTCTGAACTGTACTGGTTATTCTCAAAAACTGAACTTAAATTATAGATATAGCTTACACTAAAACATAAAAAAACAAATTTTGACGTTTTGCTGACCGTGCTGCATCTCAATATATTTATCTCGGTATTTAACCAACTTGATGCACAAAATTTGTTTCACAATAAGTTTTATTTCATGTCTCTACATGTTTCGAGCACATGTGCTCATCATCAGGAGGTCAAAATTGTATTACACAGCCTCTGGTATCATCACACCTATAGGTGTGATGATACCAGAGCACAAGTGCTCAAAACATGTAGAGGCATGAAATAAAACTTATTGTGAAACAAATTTTGTGCATCAAGTTGGTTAAATACTGAGATAAATATAAAAAATTAGTTGCATCCGATAAGAAATTTTACCTGCTGTTATTTTCAGATCGCTAACACGTGCACCTAACACAATTCACAGTGGGTTCCTACCGAAGTTCTCCTACCTATTTTAAAGTACACAGAATGTAAATACTAAATATAAGGCCTTACTTACTCCATGGTGCAGAGTCCTTCTTGAGCAGCTAACTGGTTTGCAGCTAGTCAAGAAATTCCCCGCATTTCACGGAACCCGAAGGTTCATTACCGCACTCACAAGCGTCCGCCA
>Ga0136643_10015566_pt1 | contig 11426 bp, 5 predicted proteins | sample TergutLab28metaG_FD_96883 | JGI IMG/M metagenome (GOLD analysis project Ga0136643, IMG submission 96883) | Labiotermes labralis P1 segment gut microbial communities from Petit-Saut dam, French Guiana - Lab288 P1 (version 3) (version 3) | ecosystem: Host-associated > Arthropoda: Insects >...
ACCGGTACACGAAATGTATCTCCGATCCCCCCCGCACACCCCCAACCACAAACCTCCCCTACACCTCCTCTTTTAAAACCTTCTTCCCCCCCCCCCCCCCAGCACCTTTTGAAGAATTTCTTTTCATCTCTTTCTTGTTCTTCGGAGTGGTCTCTTTAGAAGTTGTAAAAATATTTTGTACACATTTCTTTCCTAATGTGAGAAACATGCCCATTTGAGATCTAGGTTTGTTGATATCGTTACTCTAACAGTACACATGATGTGTTCCGGTGTGTCCTGTCCGTCATTTACTTCATTCTTCCTAAGCTCACTGAATTGCGTTGTTTAAGGTTCTACAACATGAAGATTGGTACCTGGACGAGCTAAATATATTTCGGAGATTTTGAAGATGCGAGACTATAAAACACCAAACTAATTCTTGGTCCTCACCTTCTGTTACATTCCTCGCGTAAAAATAAAATAAAACACGGCAGTCAGACGCAACACTACTTAATGAACGGCATTCTACATTGCTACGTGTTTCGATTCCAAAGGAATCATCATGGGCAATTAATACGAAATATTTAAACCACATTAGTTTTTGGCGTTTTTACGTTACACTTTAGTGTGATGTCATTAATTATCTTTCAAGCCACTACAACATTTCCCCTTACCCTGTAACATGTGTGATGTATTTCCTTCGTTTCGAAGTTTCCGTCGTGTTATTTTCCATGGGTAATCAAGGTCTTTCTTTCAAAAAAAAACGAGATCCATAACATAGCGCGAACATAACAACGCGTAACAAGCTGATATCCATTATAAGGCCTTCAAGTGTATGGAAAAAAAATATGTACGCCCTTTCATGCGTATAGTATAGGCTTACAAATTTACCAGTGCGACATAAAGTTGACATTCGAGAACTAACAACTGTTTAACCAATTCGTTTTGCGCATTCACGTGCAGGAACTGGACTGCGCTTAACAATTAAGGATCCCGTAAAAATTCCAGAACATTTAGCAGATTGTGTGATTGTAGATTTCTCTCATACTTCGCTACTGATTCAGTAGCGAAGTATGAGAGGAGATTACCTGAGAGGAGTATACTTAGATGATAGATTAATATTAAGATATATCTTAAAAATAAAGTGTGATTACATGGATCGGATTATCTGGTTCAGGTTATTAACTACTAGTTGTCTCTAGAGGATAATTATGAACATAATGTTGCATTAATGTCAGAGAATCTGACTAATTCATTTACTGTCAGCCTCACCTGAAGAACTGAAATCCGTCACATTTTATGGAACCCGCAGGTTTATTACCGTGTTCGTAAGAACTCGCCCACTGGTCAATATAGAGCCAAATGAATCGAATTTACACGTTTTGATTTTATTTTGTTAATATACATTTTAATATTATCCTGCCATCTACACCTAGGATTCCTGCCTTCGGATAGTAATTCAGAACGATGGTGTGGTTTCTTCTGTAGTAGTATAATTGAAGCGTTGCCTGAATGGTCTGAGAAGAACCACGAAAGCATTCAGTCACATCATGTCCTCAGTTTCTTGAAATTAGTATCTTAGAAGCCGATACTTTTGATCTTCAGATGACGCAGACCTGCCCATTAGCTGTAAGTGTATTCTAATATGTTTCATTTCATTGTGCAAAGGATAACTTCAGTCCTGTGCTGTGTACCAACCGACAGGGGAGAAAATGAGGGACACTCAAAGAGACACAATGAGGCGAATTCTCTGGCAATGTATCACAGCTGGGAACTCCCCGTCCCTCCTTGTGGGGTACCACTTTGAGTTCCTTTTATCCAAAATATTTGATTCAAATCGCTCTTCCCTCCCCTTGTCCCCTTCCTTCTCAAAAACCTATCCTAATTTTCCACATTGTATTTTGTGTGTGAATGTGGTAGTGACCCTTAAAAACTTACACAATGGGGGGTTGGTTTTGGGGGGAAACATCTGGCTGTTAGTTCTCAATGCCACCACCACCAGTCGCGGTAATTTGGATTAGAGTTGTGGGTCGTCGTGAATTTGTTTTCGTCCACTGGGCATGTGTCCGTAAAATTTAGTGTCACCTGAATGCATTGCTATGTAGCCCCATCTGTGAATGGCTTAGCTTAAATCTGATTCAGACCTGTCACATGGTTTATGGTATTTTTTGGACTTTTATCATGTTGTCAGGGACGAATAAAGTGGTTTACTTAGGGACTGCCCAAGTTATTTTTAATGAACATTCAAGTTACCCTTCTTCCGTTTTCTACCTAGGCGTGTTTTTCTAAACATGACGTTTCGGATGATGACTTCTTCCTTCCTCGGGTTGTCATTTTACTCACCCAGTTTCCATGGTTCAATAATCAGGGTACTAACCAAGTACTCAGAGTTCCCGGATCAGTTCCCAGCTTAGCCAGTGATAATTATTAGACATAATAAGCACAAATCTCTCAGTCTAGTGACAACCAGTTACCACTCACCTGAAGACAGGATTAGGGCAGAATTGTGAAACTTCTTGTGTGGGTGTCAGATATACTGCAGACAAACGAAAGTTTCCAACGGAATGTTAGTTCACGGAACAAAATTCTTAAAGTCACAGAGCTTTCGACTATCAGTTTTAACACTAATTTATGCAGTAATCTTTCTGAGTATGGGGTACAGTGAAACTTCAATTCTGGCAGCGTTAGAACTCTCCTGGCTGGCTGTACATAGGTGCGGCTCTTTCCAAGGGGGTTCGTACAGCCGGAGCCTTAAAACTATCCCTTCTATCTATGGTAGGGGTTAACTTTCACAACCAAAAACATTATTATTGTGTAGTGCTTTATATTTACCTAACATAAATGAGAGAAACAAGAATATAATGCAGGAATTTTGAAGAAAACCCAGTATGTGAGAGCAGTTTTATTGTTAGTAATATAATCAAGAATAATTGCTTCCGAACATAACACTGTACATTAGTTTGGGAGTTTTCACACTCAGGTTGTGGAACGTAGTGGAGTTATAGGTTGTTCAAGACGCCTGTGGAATAAATAAGCCCCTGTATATCGATAAAATTGTGGTATCTTTTTGCACGAAGCCCGAAAGTGGTGAAACATAAAATCTCTGTTTCTTACCTTCTCCAGAAGGTCAGAAAATAAATAGAAGTTTATCTAATTGTCTTTCAGACGAAGATCGGTGGTTATTATAAGAGGCGTTCAGAAATTTTCTGTGACCTGCGACTAAATTTGAACTAAATCTCTTGTCACACTCGCTGCTACGTTATGTTTCATGAACCGTCCCTTGTCACAAAGAATGGAGATAGAAACAACACGTAAGTCCCTTGAGCCAAGACATAAACTTCAAATCGAAGCATTCTCTAGGTTTAATACAGTATCATGCTAAGGAAGCATGGTGGAAAATGGAATTATAGCAGGTTTTTAATCCAGGCGTTAGATGCAGGCAGTTATCACTTTGAAACTTCGAAGATTTTGATCCTAGAAGTGGCACCGTTTCTGACACTTATTAAATAGATGGCTTGCTGGATTTCGAACCTGGCTTACATGTGGTGAAGGCAAGAACTTTAGCGCCTTCTGGAAATCTAACTACGATCTTCCAGCCCATACCCAACCATTACACTTGCCGCGATAAACCGGTTTGTAGTATAACTACGCCTGTATCAAGAAAAAGGAAATATTTCAGGGCTGGCGCATTTCTGTCCTTGTGACAGGTTTATTACGAATCATCTCTAAAATCTGCACAAGGACAGCAGGCCCCCTGTGGGTGGGTAGCGGTGCCCGTGGGGTGACTGACAGGTTATGGCGATATGAATATGGAGTGGTATGTCTTGTATAGCCCTGTCCCCTATAAATTAACGGATTTAAGCTGTACAAGTTATTCGAGATTACTGATAATTGCTTACTCAGTGGGCCTGACACCCGACTCCCCGCCATATCGCGCGAACTTGAAGAACTTTTTATTCTAATTTGCAGAAAAGGTTCTGGGGGAGCGTATGCCTTGAATATTTTGGGAAACTAAGTGCTGAGAAAAATGTCTGGGCTTGAGATAGGAAACCAAGGTAAAGGTAAAGTAATCCCGTTACAGGCCCGGTGTGGCCCAGAGGGTGGGTAGAGGTATAGCTCTACTCTTCCATGACCGCGGCACTAGAAGGGGGTGAGTGGTCAGCAGCACGCCCCCTCCGCACTTTACCCCCGGGAAAGACCCGATACCCATTTTACAGGAGGCTGGGTGGGCCCAAGGGCCGGTCTGGACGTGCGGAAAATCTCGTCCCTACCGGGATTCGATCCCGGACCGTCCAGCCCGTAGCTCAGTCGCTACACCGACTGAGCTACCCTGCCCACGATAGGAAACCAAGAATGGTACATAAAGAGACTTTTTTGAGATTCTCATAACTCACCCAGTGCAAGACTCCTTTGATTCACCGTGATACACATATGAGTTACTGTATTGCCGCGGATGGCAATACGGTAACTCGTATATTTTATTGCCTACGAATCCCGACAAAGCTAGAGATTTTTACCTTCAAAACGTCTAGCCTGGCTCTGGAGTCCACTGAGCCTCGTGTTGAATGGGTAGCTGGGTGTATTTCCTCGAGGCTAAAGCGGTCGGAAAGTGAATTTAAACCTTAATCTCCATCTAATCCGAGGTTAAGTATGTGTGGAGCTCTGCCTCTGCTCCCTCAACGTGCTTTTATGACGTGGACGGGGAAAAGTTTACTTTTTATTGCAATGCTATCAGTTAGTCGGATATACAGGGATGCTGATAAGTCCTTAGCCCAACCAGGAAGGAAACAAGCCAATGTTTCTGTCAGAATGGCGTGAATTTCCTTCGGTGCCTTGCCTTGAAGGAAAAAAACTTGATGACAGCTCGCTTCTCGATGCTGTTGAAATCACGCACATCCCTGACATGCTTCCGAGCTTGTTTCCTTCCTGGTCGGGCTACGGAATTATCAGGACCCCGGGTATCTTGTGACATGCTGTTCAACGCCGATCGTCCCATTAACAAAGGCGAGGCTCTTAAGTGCTTGAGGAGGGTAGGCTTATGCCGCCTTTAATAATTTTGCAACTTGTTGAGGATTCGCAGTCAGGTTTCTTACACTTGTATCTGCTAGTGTTGTCAGAGCTTCATTTAGCGCATTTTACTCAATCTTTTGCTCCTAGCTGTGTAATATTTCTGAAATGTTTAGCTTTTGGTCCACTATTTATAAGCAGGAGTATTCACAGCATGAAACCAACAAACCTATGTTAAAATTTTATTTTTTATACTCAATTTTTCATAAGTCCGACATGTTTCGATCTATCTTGATCATCTTCAGAGAGTTTGTGAACGTCAGTGAAGCTTGTAAAAAACGTAGATGGATTATTAAATCCTCCATTAAAAGTTGCGCATAAAATGTTTGTAGATATTACAAAATTTGATGTTTGTGTGACCGTGCATCTCTAATGCAATAATATAAACAACCAACTAGATACAATAATAACAATTTATTAGTAATTTAATTCAGCTCAACATGTTTCGGGCGGCAATTTCGCCCATCCTCAGGAGCACTAGACTGTGTTTACAGATTGTGGTATAATGCACCGAAGAAGTTGCCTGATGGTGACCTTGCATCTGGTTGGTTGTTTATACTATTACAAAATTTATTTCTAATAGTGAAGAACTAGTCCATAAGATGCAGAGGTTGTTGTTTCAGTAACTCCCTGAAGAGTCAAGATAGATACAAACATGTCGGAGTTGCGCCAAGTTGTGTGTCAAAAAATATAATTTTAACATTCGTGCATTTTTATTGTGTGAATTAATGCACGGACATGAATAACTTTAAGTAGGAGTATGTATATGGTTTAATAGTGCTCGATATGTGATGGAATATCGAACAACACGTGTGTTTTAAAAATTGGCACCAAGTACACTTTAATGCTGCGCGGTAATGACACTTAAACTGGCATATACTTTCAGTGCTCGTCACAACAAAGCACACAGAATTTTGGGGTAGAAACTTTGATGAAGGAGATGTCTGGCAATATTGGTTTTGTACATGAAACAAGAAAGAAAGACGTTATAGAAAAGTGAGAACGCCTTGGGCCATTTTGCTCAAAAAATCTTCATTGCACATAGGAGAGTAGAATAAGATTTAAGACTTTTGTTGGGATGCTACGCGCTTAAGACTGGTAGGTAGTTACTGACCTAACGGATGGTTCTAGCACCTTCGTCTTCAGGGTCAAGTAGCTCAAGAAGGGCTAAAAGGAGATGAAATTGTTTCAGTCACGATGGGGGTTATGATATGTCTGAGCCGTGCCATGGCTTATGCAGGTATTGGCAGATCTATCCCGGCGGAGGCTCGGGTTCGAGTCTAGTGTAATTCACGTCAGATTTATGGTGGAAAAAGTAGCGATGGAACAGGGTTTTCTCTGAGTACTTCCGGCTTCTCTTGTCACTATCATTCCACCATTGCTCCATAAAACGTACATTCGTCTGTCCCCTATGGTGCATGTCTTTAGCACTTGAGAGCGTCTTTACATAATTCACTAACAAAAAACACGCCTAGCAGGGATCTTCTTTATCGGCTGAAGCAGTTATAGGGAATAGTGGACTGTGTGTCGCCAAACAGTAGACGAGCTGTCTGAGGTCTGCCGCTACAGCACTGGGGTCCTGGGTAAGTATCCTAATCGGGGCATGGATACATTTTTTTTTTAGATGGAGGCCATGGGAGGGCAAGTTTTCCGATTTTGAGAGACGAAAAACAGGAGCTCGTGGGCCCATTTGCCTCTAGCGCCATAAACGTATACATATTCTAGGTCTACATCAAACAAATGTCGACGAACGCACACATATATTATTAAAACACCACTTTATTAGCATATAATATCACTGCAATATGTTTCAACCCTCAAAGTACCATCTTCAGGGAGTACGATTGTTACATTTCAGCTGCAGAGTCGACAGAATGAGTCACCAGATGTACACTAACACACTACACGCAGAGGATGGCCCTTTGAGTGTTAAAACATGTCGCAGTGATATACTGTGGTAAGAAGGTGGTGTTATAATACTGTATGTGCGTGCATTCTTCGGGATTTATTTGGTATAAAGGTAAAGGTAAAGCAGTCCCGTTACAGGCCCAGAAGGGCTCAGAGGGGTTAAGGAATTAAGGTTCCCAGATTTCGTGACAACGGCACAGGATGGTAGTAGGTTGTCAGCCTTACGCACCGGCCGCCTTTACCCCCAGGAAATATTCCTGGTACTCATTTCTGTTAGAAGCTGAGTCGACCCCAGGGCCATAGTGCGATCGGAAGGATTTTACGTCAATGAAAAATCCACCGACACCAGCTGGGATCGAACCAGCGGCCTTCCGATTTATAGCACAGCACATTAACCACTGTGCTACCGTGGTCCCCATTTATTTGATATAGTAACATTAATGCACGGTTATGAACAAGATAAAATACTCGTACTAGTTCTGATGCTGAACAGGTATGTAACGTGTCCTCCCACACACCTGCATCCTAATCACTTTGTCTTCATGTTGTGTCCGATTTTTGTAGCTGAGAAGTTCTTAAATGTAACAATAAAGGAATAAAAGTGGTAGCTTGGACTTGGAGTCTGGACGAGATGGAGGACAGAAAATGTGTACTGTACCAGCCAGTGGTTGTTACGTGATAGAGGAATAAATGTGCGGAAAGAGAAAATAATTTCGGTTGAAACCGTGCATGTTTATTAAATTAAGGTGAAGGTATTGTAGTAGAATTTTATATACACAGTGGGCCAAAAGTAGGTATACAGTAATTAACTATATGCTGTATACCTACTTATGGCCCACCCTGTACATGGGTCCGTGCATCGTGAATCTAATTTAATAATTTTCCAACAAGATGCGACTTATTCAGTTTATTACATTTCTGTAGGTAGGTCTACATGTTTCGGGTGTTGACACCCATCATCAGGAGCTCGTACAACTGTAAATACAGCTTCTGGTATTGATTAACCGGGTCACCTACCATCCGCTCTCGTTGTTGAATCAGTTCCAACTCAACAACGAGAGCGGATGGTAGTAGATCTGGTTAATCAATACCAGAAGCTCTAATTACAGTTGTACGAACTCCAGATGATGGGTGTCAACACTCGAAACATGTAGATCTGCCTACAATAAACTGAATAAATCGCATCTTGTTGGAAAATTGTTAAATTCGTATTGTAGTAGCTTTGCGGAGGATTCTTATAATAGAAACTTTTACAGCGAGTGTCATTAAAATTTAAGCAAGTTATATACGGAACACGGCGGTCCTTTTCTTACATACGCCACAACTTTAGCGACCTTCAGATGTTTGGCTGCAGAGTGCGATGGAAATTTCTTAATCAAAATATTGGTTTTATCGCGTTTCAGTGTGTTTATCCTGGGCTGTGAGACCGCTGCACGGTTTTTGTCGATATTACATAACCTCCCGAATGCCAAATATTAGGGCGATAAAGCGATACTTGTGCGTGTGGGGAGGTAGAGGGAGAGCATCACGAATTTTGGCGTTCTTTAAGAAATAAAAAAGAATTACTTATGTAGAGACAACTTCGTTCGACCATCTCGTAGTCCGTCTGTGACCGAGTGTCAGTGACTAAACCGTTTGTGGGATTTTCGTGAAGTTACGCGTAGAAAAGTTCTTCGCAAGACGACGTTGAGTGGTCTGAGTTCCCTGGCAGCCATGTATCACTTCAGGTAGTGATATATTTTCCACTTTTACTTTCTATGTTATCTGACTGATTTAAATGAAATTCGAAGTAGAGGGTGTTCACGTAAGGATGCCTCTTTTTTCACGGAGATCTTTGTAGTCATGCTTTGATTAATGACGTAAAATAATTTTTCCTCCATTTTTAACATTTTTCCTTTTTTTATTATTATTATTATAAGTGGTACAGTACATGTCCAAAAGTTGTATTTACTATGTGTTATGTGAAAATCAACGAAGTGAAATCCTTAGTGACGGGTGTAAAGGAGTTTTAGTTCATACTTTCCACATTGTTTGTCCTCTTGAATGGCATTCGGTATAAATATGGATCTAACTGATGGAGTAGCTGGGTATGGATCTGCCTGATAGACTAGAGAAGTGTGGATCTGATGAATTATGTAAGTGCATATGTAACTGATGTAGGCCGTCATGGCCTAGCCGGTATAGCGACTTGCTACAGGCTGGACGTTTTGGGGATCGAATCCAGATGGGGGCGAGATTTTCCGCACCCGTCCAGGCCGGCCATGGGGCTGACTCAGCCTCCTGTACAATGGATGCCGGGTCTCTTGGGGGGTGAAGGTTCCGGGCCGTGGCGTTGACCATCCATCCCCGTCTAGCGTCGAGATTACAGAAAGTGTAGAGCTGTAACTTTACTCCTCGTAGGGAACTTCGTTGCCTGTTGTAGGGTGAGATACCTAACTGTTGGGATGGATCCAATTGATGGGCTAAATAGTTATAAATGTAATTGATGAAGTAGCTAAGTGTGGATCTAACTGTTGAGCTAGGTAAGTGTGGACATAATATATGAAATGTCTAACTACATAATGCAAATCTCTGCTATTGGACTTCCCTGTCAAACTTGACGTTCATTCGGAAGGTAAAAGTGTTTTTAATGTGCAGATACAAGTTTATGAATATGGTTACTGCCTGGGATATTACGCCAGAACGAAGCTTATTCTTGTTTACCGCCGTCAGCACCTCGGATCCCACTTATTAGTTACTGTTTCTGTAAAGGTAAAACAGTCCCGTTACAGGCCCGGAGGGGCCCAGAGGGTTCCAAGAAGTTAAGGTTCCCAGATTTCGTGACAACGACACAGGATGGTGGTAGGTTGTCAGCCTTACGCACCGGCCTCCTTTACCCCCAGGAAATACTCCTGGTACTCATTTCTGTTAGAGGCTGAGTCGACCCCAGGGTCATAGTGCGATCGGAAGAATGTTATGTCAATGAAAAATCCGCTGACACTAGCTGGGATCGAACCAGCGACCTTTCGAATTGTAGCAACTGTTTTCTGTAGAATATCTAAATTAATTGAATACTACAGAGATTCACCGTTTTCACGAAAAGCCGCTATTTGGACAGGACGCCAAGCCAAGACCTACAGTCCACAAATTCGACTCAAAATTTCCATTAAGTCCGTTTGAATATTATATTCGCATCAAAGACTCGAGATATTGGTTTCTTTTTCTGGACGAAAATTTTTGTGTGGGCTTGTGTATCTCTCTCCATGTGACCTTGCAGCATCACCTGCTGGCCATTAGCGATAGACATCTTTGTGACCACCATTTTTTTCTCAGTATTCGTTAGATCTGAAGCGACGTCAACAAGGCCCGCATTGGAATAGGTCTGGTTTACCAGTTTACCTTATTATCAACTGCTTATGCGGTAATCCTGTGTTACGCATTGAGTAGATTAAGACGTATTATGGATCTATTGATACGTGAAGTTGACTGTACCTCTTACTTAAGCGCCATTACTAAGGAGTGTGAGGCGCTTGGCTGCCAACTACAAACGATTTCAAGCCTCGGCAAAAACACTAGTTGGAATGCAAAGTCGGTCTGGATACGGTGTTGAAGAAACACAGCCTGTTGTCTTGAGAGAAATCACAAATATTATTCAGCAACAGCGCAGCGGGCCATTTTAATTAAAGAAATATTGAGCTTTATGGACCGGTTGATGCATTGATTATTTAAAATTTTGTTGTGTTTAGAATTGTGTTTAGGCATATGATTAAATTAGTAATTTTGGTAATAAGAAAGCTGGCCCAAGATTGAGTACAATTGCGAGTGTTTCTGAGCACAGACATATCTCTTCACAAAGCAGCTGCTTTCCTGATCAATAACAGGCCACACCTAGTCAAGAATTCCCGCGTCTATTGAAACCCAGAAGTACATTACTGTGTTTATAAGAGTCCACCATTTATCGATATCCTGATTCAATCCAGTCACATCTTTCATCTGAATTCTTTATGAGACATTTTAATATTTTCCTCCTATCTATGCTTCGATCTTCCGAGCGTCTACTAAATGTTATTAGGGTGATCAGATCCAGTAAGATAAGACCAATCGGACGAGCAGCACTCATTGACAGACGAGTGTGGAGAGGGTATGGGCTGGAATACATTTTCCAGCCCATACCCTGTCTACACTCTTGTGTCAATGAGTGTTGCTTGCACGATCGGTCTCATCATACTTCATCTGATCACCCCAATAATATTTAGTAGACCTAATATTCTAATGATCTTTTATCTTTAAGTTTAGGCTCTATTCCTAATCCTTGAAAGCTTAAAGAAGAAGAAGAAAATCTTCTAATTTTTCATCCCGTTATGTTGGAAATCGACCGCCTCTGTGGTCTAGTGGTCAGAGTTTCTAGCTACAGATACAGAGGTCCCGGGTTCGATCCCCGGCGCTACCAGATTTTCTGAGTAGTAGTGGGTCTGGAACGGGGTCCACTCAGC
>Ga0136643_10015568_pt1 | contig 11426 bp, 4 predicted proteins | sample TergutLab28metaG_FD_96883 | JGI IMG/M metagenome (GOLD analysis project Ga0136643, IMG submission 96883) | Labiotermes labralis P1 segment gut microbial communities from Petit-Saut dam, French Guiana - Lab288 P1 (version 3) (version 3) | ecosystem: Host-associated > Arthropoda: Insects >...
ATAGATAGATAGATAGATAGATAGATAGATAGATAGATAGATAGATGGATGGATGGATGGATGGATGGATGGATGGATGGATGGATGGATGGATGCATGCATGCATGGATGGATGAATGGATGCATGGATAGATTGATAGATAGATAGATAGGTAGATAGATAGATAGATGGATGGATGGATAGATAGATGGGTAGATAGATAGATGGATGGATGGATGGACAGATAGATGGATGGAGTAACGGATGGATAGAGAAGATAGATGCATAAGATAAATAGAGAGATAAGATAGATAGATAGATAAGGAAAATAGATAAGTTATATAGATAGAAAGATAGATAGATAAGATAAGATAGATAGATAAGACAGATAGTTAAGGTAGATAGATAAGATAGATAAATAACATAGACAGATAGATATGATACATATATAAAGTAGATTAGATAGATAGACAGACAGACAGACAGATGGGTGGGTGGCTGGGTGGGTAGATAGATAGATAGATAGATAGATGATAGATGGATAGATGGATAGATAGATATATAGATAGATAGATAGATAGATAGATAGACCGATACATAGATTGATAGATAGATAGATAAATAGAGATAAATGGATAGATAGATAGATAGAGAGATAGATAAATATGTAGATAAATAGATAGATAGAGAGATAGATAGATAGATAGATAGATAGGTATATGGATGGATGGATGTTTGGATGGATGGATGGATGGATGGATGGATGGGCGGGCAGGCGGGCGTATGGACGGACGGCCGGACAGACAGACAGATAGAGAGAGCTAGATAGAGAGAGATAGATAGATAGATAGATGATAGATAGATAGATATTTAGATAGATAGATAGGTAGGTAGGTAGATAGATAGATAGATACATAGATAGATAGATAGATAGATAGATAGTTCGATGGATAGATAGATAGAAAGATAGATGATGGATGGATAAATAGATAGACAGATGGATAGATAAGATGAATAGGTTAGATAGATGGATAGATTAGGTAGATGGATAGATTAGATAGATGGACAAAATTGATAGATGGATATATTATACAGATTGATAGATTACATTGATGGATTGATTAGATTAGGTGGAGAGATTGGAATAGAAAGAAGAAAGAGAGATAGATAGATAGGGAGATTGATAGAGCGATAGATAGATTGGATAGATTAGATTAGATAGATAGATGGGTTGATCGAATAGATAGATAAATAGATTAGGTATATAGATAGTTTAGATAGATACATATATTAGATAAATAGATTAGATAGATGAATTAGATAAAATATTAGATAGATAGATTAGATAAATTAGACAGATTAGATGAATAGATTAAATAGACATGTTAGATAATAGATTAGATAGAGGGATAAGGTAGATAGGATAGATAAATAAGATATAAGGATAAAATTGAAATATAAGATAAATAAAATAGATAAATAAGAAAGATAGATAGGATAGATGTTAAAGTGAGATAGATAAGATGGGTATGATAAATAAATAAGATGGATAGAGAGATAAGATACATAGATAAGATAAATAGATAGAAAGATACATAGATAGGTAGTTAGGTAGGTAGGTGTACAGATTAGGAAGGTTGATAGATTAGATAGGTATGTAGATTAGATGGATTGGAAAGATAGGGAGATTAGATAGATAGATCGATTACATAGAATAGATAGATGGATAGATAGATAGATTAGATAGATATAGATATTAGATGGATTAGATAGATTGATTAGGTAGATTAGATTAGATGGATTAGATTGGATAAATTATAAAAATTGATTAGATACATAGATTAGATAGATAAGATAGATGGATAAGATAGATAGACAAGTTAGGTAAATAAAATAGGTAGATAAGATAGGTAGATAAGATAGATAGATAGAATAGATAGAAAAGATAGATAGATAAGGATAGATAATAAAGATAGTTAAGATGGATAGATAAGTTAGACACATGAGATAGCCATATAGAAAATGTAGAGAGATACGGTAGATTAATAAGAAAGATAAGATAGATAGATACATATATAGAGAGGGATAGACATGATAGATGGATATGATAGATAGATATCATAGATATCATAGGTAGATACATGGAGAGATAGATAGATAGACAGAGAGGTAGACAAATAGATAGAGATAAAATAGTTTAGATAGACATAATAGATAGATTGATAAGATAGATATATTAGATAAATAAGATAGATAGATAAGATAGATGAATAAGAAGGTTAAGATAAGATAGATAGATAAGATACACATAAGAGATAGATAAAATGGATGTACAAGATAGATGTATAACATAGATAGACAAGAAAGACAGATAAGAAAGATAGATAAGAAAGATACATAAGATAGGTAAGACATATAGATAAAATAGATAAAAAGATACGTAGTTAAGATAGATAGATAAGGAAGATAGATAAGAACGGTAGATAAAATAGTTAGATAAGGTTGATAAGGAAGATAGTAAAATAATAGATAGGAAATAGAGATAAGTTAGATACATAAGATAGATATATAGATAAATAGATAGATAAGATAGATAAGATACATAAGATAGATGGACAAGATATATAGATAGATAATTAGACAGATAGATAGATGAATAGATAGATATATAGATAGATATTTCGTGAGATAATTAGTTAGATAGACAGATAGACAGACAGGCAGACAGATAGACAGATAAAGAAATAGATAGATGGATAGAGGGATAGAATGGATAGATCGGTAGATTGGGTATAAGGATAGAGTGTAGAGATGGATAGATTAGAAAGATGGATAGATTAGATAGATGGATAGATTAGATGGATGGATTAGAAAGACGGATAGGTTAGACAGATGGATAGATTAGAGAGATTGATATATTAGATAGTGGTTATATTTGATAGATGGATATAATAGATTGATGGATAAATTAAATAGATCGATAGATTAGATAGATGGATAGACAAGATTAAATGGAAAGATTAGATTATAAATATAGAAATATTAGATTAGATAGATAGAAGATTAGATACATGGATAAATTTGATAGATAGATGGATAGATTAGGTAATTAGATAGATTAAATAGATAAGATAAATAGATTAGATAGATAGATTAAATAGATATGATAGATAGATTAGATAGATAGATTGGATACATTAGATAAATAGGTTATATAGATAGATTAGATAGATAGGTAGATAAGATAGAAAGATTAGATAGATAGGATAGATAGATAAGATACAAAGATAAGATGGATAAGATAAATAGGATAGAAAGTTAGATAAGATAGATAGATAAAATAGATAGATAGATTAGATAAATAGATAGATAGATAGAGGGATAAGTAGGTAGATAGGTATTTAGGTAGGTAGGTGGTTAGATTAGATTTGTCGACAGATTAGATAGGTGGATAGATTATATAGGTGAATGGATTAATTTAGATTGCATAGATAGAGAGATTAGAAAGATAGATTGATTAGATAGAGAGTTTAGATAGATAAATAAATTAGAAAGATAGATTAAATAGAAAGTTAGATTAGATAAATAGATAGATGAAATAGATAGATAGATAGATAGATATATAGATATATAGATAGATAGATAGATGAAATAGATAGATAGATGGATAGATGAAATAGTTAGATTGATAGATAGATTAGATAAATGGGTAGTTTTGATAGTTTGATTAGATAGGTAGATTATATAGATAGATTATACAGATAGATTAGAATCGATAAATTAGATTAGATAGATTACATAGATATTTAAGATAGATAAATAAGAGGGATAATATTGATAAAATAGGTAGATAAGATAGATATATCCTATAGATAGATAAGATACATAGATAAGATAGATAGATTAGAAGGAATGATAAGATAGATTCATAAGATAGATATATAAAAAAAGTTAGATAGATAAAATAAATGGAGAAATAGATACATAGAATTGATAGACAGACATGATAGATATGATAGATAGATATGATTGGTAGATAGATAGAAATATAGATAGAAAAATAGATAGTTAGATAGATAGACCGATAGATGGATAGACAGGTATATAGATAGATAAGATTGATAGATAAGATAGGTAGATAAGTTATATTAAATACATGGATAGAGTGATAGATAAATAGATAGATAGATGAGATTGATAAGATAGAAAAATTAGATAGATAAGATAGCTGGATAAAATGGATAAGACGAGATTTATAGATAAGGTGGATAATATATATAGATAAGATAGACATATAAGATAGATAGGTTAGGTAGGATAGATTGATAGTATACATAAATAGGATAGATAAGAAAGATAAAATAGATAGGTAAGATAGGTATGTAAGATAGTAACACAAAAATACAGATAAGAAAGACAGATAAGACAGGCAGATAAGAAAGATAGATAAGTTAGATATATACATAATATAGTTACATAGATAAGATAGATAAGAGAGATAATGTAGATAAGATAGATAGATAAGAGATATAGATAAGAAAGTTAGATAAGATATATAGAACAAAAAGATAGATAAGATGGATAAAAACATACATAAACAGATAAGATATATAGATAAATATATAGATAAGATTGATATTAGAGATAGATAAGAGAGGTAGATAAAATAGAAAAGATAGATATACAAGAGAGATAGACAAGATAGGTAGACATGATAATAGATATGATATATATATATTGATTGATAGATAGATAGATAGATATGTAGGTGGATAGATAGATATGTAGGTAGATAGATAGATATATACATAGATGGATAGAGAGTTAGAAGGAAGGATAGATGGATAGAAAGAATAGATGGATAGATTGGATAGATCGATAGATAGGATAGATGGATAGATTGGATAGATGGATAGATTGGATTGGTGGAAAGATTGGTCGGTTGGATAGTTTGGATAGATGAATAGATTAGATAGTTGAATAGAGTATATAGATATATAGATTGGATAGATGGATAAATTAGATGGATAGATAGATTGGATAGATGGAGAGATTAGATGGATAGATTAGATTAGATGGGTAAATAGATAAGATCATATAGATCATTTGGATTAGATAGATTAGATAAATGGATTACATAGATAAGATAGATTAGAGAGAAATATTAGATAGACGGATTAGATAATAAGATTAGATAAAAAATTAGATATATATAGATTAGATAGATAAATTAGTTATGTAGATTAGATAGATAGGTAAAAGAGATAAGATTGATAATTTAGATAGATAAGATAGATACATAAGATAGATAGATAAGTTATATAGATAAGATAGATAGGATGGATAGATAAGATAGATAGACAAGGTAGATAGATAAGATATATAAATAAAATAGATATATAAGATAATAGACAAGATAGGTAGATGAGATATATACGTAAGATTTGTATATGTGTTACATAGATAAGATAGATAGATAAGATGAATAGATAAGGGAGATAGATAGACAGATAGATAGATAGATAGATAGATAGATATTTAGTTGGATAGATAGATAGATATATAGGTAGATAAATAAATAGATAAATAGATAATTAGATAGATATATAGATAGATAGATGGACGGAGAGACGGATAGGAAGATAGATGAATGGATAGATGGATAGATAGGATAGATGGATAGGTTGAATAGGTGGATAGATTGGTTAAATGAATAGATTGATAGATTTGCATAGACGAAAAGATTAGATAGATGGATAAATTGGATGTATAGATTGGATAAATGAATAGTTTGATAGATTAGATAAATGGATAGATTAGATAGAAAGATAGATTAGATAGGTAGATATATTTGACAAATAGATAGATATATAGATATGTATATATATATATAGAGATAGATAGATGGATAGTTTGGTAGATAGATAAGTAGATAGGTAGTTCGGTAGTTAGGTGGTTAGATTAGATAGGCCAATAGATCATCTAGGTGGATAGAGTAGATAGGTGGAAAGATTAGATAGATTGTATCTATAAATAGGTTAGATGGATGGATTAAATAGAGAGATTAGATAGATAGATTAGATAAATAATTGATAGATTAAATAGATAAGAGAGAAAGAAAGATTAGCTAGATTAGATAAATAAATTATATATATAGATTAGATAAATAGCTAGTTAAATTGGATACATTAGATAGATAGATTAGATAGATTAGTTTAAATAGTTTATATTAGATGGATAGATTAGATAGATAAGATTGATAGATAGGATAGATAGGTGAGATAGACAAATAAGAAAGATAGATAAAATAGAAAGATGAGATAGATAGATTAGATTAAATGGAAAGATTAGATTAGAAATATAGGCATATTAGATAGATAGATTACATAGATAGATAGTTTAGATACATAGATAAATTAGAAAGATAGATGAATAGATTAGATAATTAGAGAGATTAGATAGATAAGATAGATATATTAGAGAGTTAGACTAGATAGATTAGGGAGATAGATTAGATAGTTTGATCAGAAAGATTAGATGGATAGATTGGATAGATAAATAGGATAGATGAGAAAGATAGATAAGATAAATAAGATATAAAGATTGGATAGATAAGATAGGATGATAAGATAGAAAGATAAGATAGTAAGGTAGATAGGGTAGAAAGATAGATAAGATAGATAGATAAAATGCGTAGATAGGTAGATAGATAGGTAGATAAGCAGTTAGGTAGGTAGGTGGCTAGATTAGATTGTGCGACAGATTAGATGAATGTTTAGATTAGATAGGTGGATAGATTAAATAGATTGCAAAAATAGATAGTTTAGAAAGATAGAATGATTAAATAGATAAATAGATAGATTTGATAGAGAGAAGAAATAGATAGATAGATTAGATAGATAGATAGATTAGATATATAGATAGATGAAATATATGGATAGATTATAGAGATAGATAGATTAGAGAGATATATTATATAGATAGATTAAATTAGATTAGATATATTAAATTAGATAGATAGATAGATAGGATAAAAAAGATAGATAAATAAGGTAGGTAATATAGATAATTTAGGTAGATAAGATAGATAGAAGATATAGATATATAAGATAGATAGAAAAGACAAATAGATAAGAAAAAGAGATACAATGGATACATAAGATAGATATATAAAAATAAGATACGTAGATAAGATAGGTAGATAAGACAGATGCTATAGATAAAAGATAGATAGATAAGAAAGAGAGATAAGATAGATACATAAGATAGATATATAAAGAAAAATAGATAGATAAGATAGATATGTACATAGATATAGATAGTTAGACAAGATAGATATGTATGACAGAGAGATATGATTGGTAAATAGATAGATAGAAATATAGATAAATAGATAAACAGATAGATATAGAGATAGCTAGATGGATGGATAGACAAACAGATAGTCAGATATACAGATAGATAAATTTGATAGATAAGATAGGTAGATAAGGTAGATTAGATAGGTAGAAAGAGAAATAGATAATAACTAAATAGATATAATAGATAGATAGAAAAGATAGATAACATAGAAAGATAAGATATTTAAGATAGCTCGATAAGATAGACATGATGAGATTGATAGATAAGATAGATAGATAAGATAGATAAATAAGATAGATAGGAAAGAGTGGATAGATTGATAGTATGGATTAATAGGATAGATAAGAAAGATAGATAAATTAGGTAGGTAAGATTGCTATATAAATAGATAGACAAAAATACAAATAAGAAACGCAGATAAGAAAGATAGATGAGATAAATAGATAAGAGAGATAAGATAGATAGATACATAACATAGTTACATAGATAAGATAGATAGATAACAAAGACAGATAAGAGAGATAAGATAGATAACATAAGATAGATAGATAAGAAAAATAGATAAGAAAGTGGAACAAAAAGAAAAATAAATAAGTTACGTATATAGATAAGATATATAGATAAATATATTGATAAGATATATATAATATTTATAGTTATTACAGATTGTTAAGATAGATAGATAAGATAAATAAAATAGATAGACCAGATAGACAAGATAGATAGACACGATAGATAGATCTGATATATATAAATATATTGATAGAGAGATAGATAGATAGAAAGATGGATAGATAGATAGATAGGTAGGTAGGTAGATAGATAGAAGGATAGATAGATAGATGGATAACTAGATAGATAGATAGATGGATAGATAGATAGATAGACTGATTGATTTATTGATTGATAGATAGACAGATGGATACATGATGGATAGAAAGATAGATAGATGGATAGAAGGATAAATGCGATAGATGGATAAAATGGATAGACGGATAGATAACATAGATGGACAGATTAGATAGATGGATTGATTAGATAGATGGATAGATTAGATAGATGAATTGATTAGATAGATGGATAGATTAGATACATGGGTAGATTAGATAGATGAGTAGATTAGAGAGATGGGTAGACGAGATAGATGGATAGATTAGAGAGATGGATAGATTAGATAGATGAATGGATTAGGCAGATATATAGATTAGATAGATGGATAGATTAGATAAGATAAATATATAGATTATATAAATAGATAAATAGATTAGAAAAATGGATAGATATATTAGTTAGATTGGATGGGAAGATAAACTAGATATAGAGAATAGATATAATTGATAGATAAGAAAGACAGATGAGATAGATAGATAAGAAGGATAGATAAGATAAATAGACAGGATGAATAGATAGATGGAACAGATACATTAGTAAGATACATTAAATAGATTGGTAAGATAAATAGATACGATAGATAGATATGATATGTAGATAAACTAGATGGATAAGATAGACAGATACATTAAAATAGACAAATAGATAGATACACAGATAGGTAGATAGATAAATTAGACAGATTGATTAGATAGATAGATAGTTAGATGGATTAGATAAATAGATTATAAGAATAGATTTGTTAAATAGACAAGATAGATAGATTAGATAGTTAAGATAGATAGATAAGTTAGGGAGATAAAATGGATAGATAGGGTAGATAGATAAAAAAGATAGTTAAGAAATATAGATAAGGTAGATAGATAAAATAGATATATTAGATAGATATATGGAAAAGATAGATAGATAATGTAGATAGATACATAGATATAGATTGATAGACATGATAGATATGATAGATAGATATGATAGGTAGATAGATAGATACATAGATAATTAGAGAGATAGATAGATGGATAGATAGATGATGGATGGATTGATGGATAGATTGGTTAGATGGATAGTTGTGTAGATGGATAAATTGGATGAATAGTTTAGATAGATGGATAGATTGGATAGATGGAGAGATTGGATATATGGATACATTGGGTAGATGAATAGATTAGAGGGATGGAAAAATTAGATAGATGTATAGATTGGATGGATGGAAAGATAAGTAGATGGATAGATTAGATAGATGGATACATTATATGGATATGTTAGATAGATGGATAGATTAAAAAGATGGATTATATTAGGTGTATAGTTTGGATTAGGTGTATAGATTAGATTAGATGGATAGATATATAGATAAGATAAGGTAGATTGATTAGATTAGATAGATAAGATTAATACATTAAGTAGAAAGATTAGAGATATTAGCGAGAAAGTTTAGATAAAAAGATTAGATGGATTGGATAGATAGATTAGATTGATAACATATATAGGTAGATTAGACAGATTAGATAAATGAATTAGATAGACATATGAATAAATAGACAGATAAATGGGTAAATAGATAAGACGATTAGATAAGTAAGATAGATAAGAAAGATAGATAGGATAGATAGATAAGTTGTATAGATAAAATAGATAAGGTAGAGATACACGATATATAGATAAGATAGATAGATAAGCCAATAGATAATATATATAGATAAATAGATAGGTACCGTAAATAGATAAGACAAATAGGTAAGAAAAATAGATAGACAGATAAGATATAGAGATAAAATAGATAAATCAGATAGATAGATAGATAGATAGATAGATAGATAGATAGATAGATAGATAGATAGATAATAGATGGATTGATAGATAGATAGATGAATAGATAGATAGAGAGATAGATAATAGATAGATGGATAAACAGAAAGATAGATAGATAGATAAATAGATACATAGAGAGTTAAATAGATAGATAGATTGAAATAGATAGATAGATAGATAGATAGACAGATTGATAGATGGATAGATATATAGATAGATATATATATATAAATAGATAAAGAGATAGAGAGTTAAGATAGATAGATAAGATATGTAGATAAGTTAGTTGAGATAGATAGGTAGAGAGAAAGACAGATCAATAGGGAGATGTAATAGATAGATAAGATAGGTAGATAAGATAGAACGATAAGGTAGGTAATATAGCTGGATAAGATAGATAAGATAAAATTGATATATATAAGATAGATAGATAATATAGATAGGCTGCATAGGTAGATAATTTTAATAGATAGGATAGATAGATAGTATAGTTAAATAGGATAGATAAAATAGATTGATTGGGTAGATACATAAGATAGATTGACAAGAAAGACAGATAAGAAAGGCAGGTAAATAAGGTAGATTAGATAGCTAGATATGATAGGTAAATAAAATAGATAGATAATATAGATACATAGATAAGATAGATAGGTAAAAAATAGATAATATAAGTAAGATCTATAGATAAGATATATAAATAGGATATATATAGATAAATATATATAAGATAAATAGATAAAATAGATAGACAAGATTGATAGATAAGTTAGACAAGTAAGATAGAAAACATAGATAGTTATGATACATAGATATGAGAGATAAATATGTTAGATAGGTAGATTGATAGATTGATAGATAGATAGATGGACAGGTAGATAGATAGATAGAAGGATAGAAAGATAGATAGATAGGTAGATAGGTAGATAGATAGATAGATAGAGAGATAGATAGATAGATAGAAGGATAGATAGATAGAAAGATAGATATAGATAGATGTAGATAGATATGGATAGATAGATAGATAGACAGACAGACAGATAAATAGATAGTTAGATAGATAGATAGATAGATAGGTAGATAGATGGATAGATAGATAGATAGATAGACAGATAGATAGATAGATAGATAGATACATAGATAGATAGATAGATACATAGATAGACAGATAGATAGATAGATAGATAGATAGATACATAGATAGATAGATAGATACATAGATAGACAGATAGATAGATAGATAGATAGATATTGTGTAGTACACTTACTACACAATACCACACAAAGAAGACATTAAAGCTAATATCTAACTTTCCCCGCTTGTTACAGCGCAGCACACCACATGCAGTAACATACGTCTTGTTCTCCTGAAGATGGGCATAATGAT